>Ga0209172_10001868_pt1 | contig 41098 bp, 33 predicted proteins | sample LarsenN4metaG_FD_184113 | JGI IMG/M metagenome (GOLD analysis project Ga0209172, IMG submission 184113) | Hot spring sediment bacterial and archeal communities from British Columbia, Canada, to study Microbial Dark Matter (Phase II) - Larsen... ... | reverse complement strand
CTTCCCCCTTTAACCCCTGCAACACTATGGCACTCTTCTGCTCTACAGTCCAGTTTCTCTTCATCTGTTTCTCCTGGTCTCTGACCTAATTTAACTCTCCAACCCTCTATTTGCCACGTGTCCACTTTCTCAGGGGTTCAGTATATGATTGTAGTATGGAGAGACAATCGTAATTGGCCGCAAATGAGCGTCTATGCACAAATTATGCCTTTGAATGAAATTGGCTTCTTTAGTGCAGGAGATGTGAATTATGACAAGCTCATTACTCTTTCCGATGTCATTGCAATGGTCAATTATATTTTCAAGGGAAGACCTTATGGGCCTGAAGGCTCGCCACTTGTTTGCGATGTGAATGGTGATTGTAAGGTTACTCTGGTGGATGCTATCTACTTAGTGAATTACATCTTCAAGCCCGATTGGCCGTCACCGGTAGGTTGTCCCTTGTAGGATTGGAAAGGGATTTTGCATGGAAGCTACGGCGTCGCATTCCTCACAATCAACACCGGTATCCCAATCCGGTGCCTGACTTCATCTGCCGTGGCCCCGAAGAGCAAATCTTTCACCGTCCGGTGGCCATGTCCGCCCAGGATGAGTAAATCTGGCTGGCTCTCTTTTACTAGCTCAACTAATTCTCTGACCGAGCTCCCATAGCCGAGTTTAATTTCAACCACTCTCCCCTTCTGTCTCAACAATTCGGCATAGTTCTCCAGGCGCTGGACGTCTGAGACGGTCTCAGTGTCCTGAATCTCGGTTCCCATGGTCTTGGCTCCTGCGCTTTCCACCACGTGCAAGAGTATCAAAGCCGCCTCAGCCGGAGTAATCGCTAGGGCATGGCTCATCACCGCTTTATCCATCTGGCCGAAGTCTAAGGCTAAAGCCACCCTCCGGTAGGGATGGAGCGGCTCTAATTCCTGCACGGCCGGAGCTTTGTGTACTCCTGCCGGAGGCACAGGAATAACTTTTTCTCGGCGGAATAAAGCCTTGAACCAGGGCTTGAAAGTTATGAAGGCTAAAAATAAAGCGAGTCCAAGCGTAAGCGGTACCACGGTTATGTAGAGCAGAGTGGCTCCCTCTCCGGCGTTGTTCAGCCAGCCGGTGATTTGGTCAAAGACTAATTTGACATTCAAAGAGACGATGACGCTGGCGGTCAGCCAGGCCAAGGTCTTAACCCAGAGGGGAATTACATATTGTCCCATTTTAACTTTGTCGCTAACAAAGTGAATTAAGGGAATGATGGCAAAGGAGAGCTGCAGACTTAAGACGACCTGACTCAAGATTAAAAGCTTGCCGGTGGCTCCTTCTCCAAAGTAGATAATGGTCAAAAGGGCAGGAATGATGGCAAACAGTCTGGTTATTAATCTACGCAGCCATGGCCTGATTCTGATATTGACAAAACCCTCCATTACAATCTGGCCAGCCAGGGTGCCGGTAATGGTAGAGCTCTGGCCAGAAGCGATTAAGGCCACCGCAAAAAGAGCCGGTGCCAAAGCAGTTCCTACTAGAGGAGCCAGCAAGGCATGCGCCTCGCTGATGTCGGCCACTCCGGTGAAACCGGCTCTGTAAAAAACAGCAGCAGACATCACCAAGATGGCAGAGTTGACGAAGAAAGCTAAGTTCAAGGCAACTGCGGAATCGATTATGTTAAACTTTATGGCCTCTTTGATGCCTTGAGGCGTTCTCTCTATTTTGCGTGACTGAACCAAGGCCGAGTGCAGATAGAGATTGTGGGGCATCACGGTTGCTCCCAGAATGCCTAGGGCGATGTAGAGGGCTTCGTCGCCTGGCAGGCTGGGGACAAATCCGGATAAGATTCCCTTCCACTCCGGCCCGGAAAATAGAATCTCGGCGCCGAAGCAGAGACCAATGGTGGAAACCAGCATGATGATGAAGGCTTCCATCTTGCGGATGCCGAGCTGGTGCAGAAAGAGAATCAAAATCGTGTCTAAGGCGGTGATTATCACTCCATACACCAATGGAATTCCAAATAAAAGCTTCAATCCAATAGCTGCACCCAATACTTCCGCCAAATCACAGGCGGCAATGGCAATTTCACACAAAATCCAGAGAAAATAGCCGCTTAAACGTCCATAATACTCTCGTGAGGCCTGGGCCAAATCTCTCCTCCCCACTATTCCCATCCGGGCCGAAAGGCTCTGCAGCAGAACTGCCATGACATTGGACATCAAGAGCACCCAGATTAAGGTGTAACCGAACTTGCTTCCTCCGGCAATGTCAGTGGCCCAGTTGCCGGGATCCATGTAGCCGACGCTGACCATGTAGGCCGGCCCGGCAAAGGCCAAAAGTCTCCTAAAAAAGCCAGGATGCTTGGGTATCAGTACCGACTCATGGACTTCTGATAATGAAACCTGTCTGGGCTCTAATTCAACTTTGGCCATTCTTTGTTTCTACTATTTCAACTACAAAAATCCCATCAGTTAAAGCCCGGCTCAGGTAATGCCGCTCTTCTCCGACTTTCACCAGAAGCGGACCATCAAAAGGGACTTGCTCGATAACAGTCATCTCTACTTCAGGATAAATTCCAATCCTGGATAAATATCTCAACTTCTCCGGGTCTTTATCGCTGACCTGTTTGACAACTACCTTCTGTCCAGCTGGAATGGCGGTCAATTTTAGCAATTTGGACACAACCATACTGCCGTCTTTGGCAGGAATCGGCGCTCCATGCGGGTCAGAAGTGGGCTGGCCTAACATTTCCGCCATCTTTTCCTCGAATTCTTCGGAAATTACGTGCTCCAATTTCTCCGCTTCTTCATGAACCCGGTCCCAGCTATAGCCCATGGCCTTGGCTAAATACAGTTCTAAAAGCCGGTGATGTCTGATAACTTCCAAAGCTATTTTACGCCCCGCCTCGGTCAACCGGACTCCCTGATAGGGGGTGTAGCTAATCAGGTTCATCTCGGAGAGCTTTTTGACCATGCCGGTTACGGAAGGCTGGGTCACCTGTAGCCTCTCCGCAATGGCGTTGGTGGTGACTTCTTCCCTGGTCTCCTCGACTTTGTAGATGACTTTCAGGTAGTCCTGAATGGCTTGGGTTACCACTTAGATTTTTCTCTCTATTTTAGAAATAGGTCGCCATACCGAAAGAGATTCCGGCTCCATGAGTTAAAGTATTGACCCGGTCTCTAAACCAATTTCTTCTATAATCCAATTTCAGTGCCATATCCGGAATTGGCCTGAAATTCAAGCCTAATGTCAAGCGGTGGTGGGAATCTCCTTTAATATTCCGGTCAAAGTCCACCCCTTCGATTCTGGCTACTGCGGTCCAAAAAGACTCGGGCAAGAGTCTGAAAAATCCCTTTCCAAATTGATAGGCTATCTGCCCGTAAGCCCCTCTTTGCTTCTCAGCATAAATACCTAATAAAGAAGCTGGAATTTCCACTTTAGCCTGTGCAAATTCTCCTTGAAAAGTAAAATTTCCCAACTTCCACCCCCAGTCCAGTGCAAAAATAGTTAGGTTTCTCTTTTGGTCGAATTTGATTCCGTCGGCTTCAAACTGATTGTAGCTGCCGGTATGCAGAGAAATGCCCAGGTCCAGATTGGGCCAGATGGCAGACATCCTACCCACCAATGCAGGCTGATTATTGTTATCTTCCCCCAACCCAGATTTGCCCTCCGGGATTCTGGTAACTGGACTCTTAGTGATTAATCCCTCATTATAGCCATTGACGGCGTACAGCTCATAAGTCAGGCGCAGATTCGAGCCGGGGTAAAGCGAGCCGAAAAATCCCATACCAGGCTCAGAGAGAGTAACTCCAATCAATTCAGTGCTAACCAGGGGCCTTTCATTGACTTCATTGCGAGGGCTGTCGTGAGTCAGATTGAATTTGCCAAGCGGGGAGAGTAAAATTCCTCCTCTGAGAGCTAAGGCCTCGCTGATCATAAAGTCTATTACTGCGGTCTCAATCTTTATCTCCTCTCCCCCCTCTTCAAATTCGATTTCAGCAAAAAAACTGACCCGGTCACTGAGAGCAGAGTAAGCAAAGAGATTCATCCGCCTGGGGTCGAAGGTTAGCTCTTCAGTAACTCCTTGTTCTCTCTCCCAGATGAAATGAGCTTCGGCATAGCCCCCAATGCTGGCTCGGCCGCCATAAGTAGTAATAAAGGGCTTGTCTCCGATGCCACCTGCCACCAGTGGCTTTGCTTTGGTTCCGGATGCAGACTGAGCGGTGTCATCAGGAATTGACTGCGCTTGAGTTAGAATGCAGGAAAGCAGAAGAAACAAAACCGCAAAGTATAGGGTTCGCATAATCAGCTCTGGTAGCGAATCAAGAGCACTGTCCCCTGTAACTCAAGCGGATATCTGTTCAAAGCCCTGGGAGCCGGGCCTTCGACAACTTCTCCAGATTGGTCGTAGCGGGAGCCATGGCAGGGGCACTCAAAGCCGTTTTTAACCTTGCGGACAATGCAGCCCCGATGAGTGCAAACCGGAGAAAGGGCTAAGTATTCATTTTCCTGTAGGTGAACGACTATCATTTGCTGTCTCTTGGGCAATCTAACTGAGACTGCACCCCCCCTCACAGCTAAAGCCGGCACCTCATTTAGAGGAATTCTAATATGATTTCCTTCCGACAGTACTCTCAGCCTTGGCAGTCCGGCCGAGGCACAGCCGCTTAAAAATTGTGGAGCCACAGGCAATGAGATTAATATCAGAGTAGTGCCCAGAGTAACAATAAAATCCCGCCGGGTGATTAATTGAGCGCTTTCAATTTCAGCTATCATAAGGATTTCAGGAAAGCCAGAATTGCCTGACGCTCAGCTTCAGAGAGTGCTGAGAAACTGTCCCGCCTGGCTTGCGCTTCCCCACCATGCAGAAGAATTGCCTCGCTTAAATCCGAAGTGCGTGCATCGTGCAAGTAATAAGGAATTCCACCCAAGGCATCTGCGGCTCTTCCAAGGCCCCAGAGCGGCTTAGTCTTCCATTCGTAGCCGGCCGCCTCTCCATCTATAAAATTATCTGCTAAAACCGGACCCATATCATGCAAAAGTAAATCAGAATAAAGTTCAGCATCTCGGTAAGCTAAAACCGGAAAAGGGCTGGACCCGGTTTTTAACTTGGGAATATGGCACTTGGCACAGCCGATTTCAGTAAAGAGCTTTTTTCCCTGTAAGACTTCTGCGGTGATTTTTCCTCTTTTTGGAGGAGCTAACGTTCTTAAATAAAAGACCACATCCTGTACAACTGCGGCTGAAAGTTCCGGGTCCGGCACGACGTCAGCTGGAGCTTTCAGATGAGGAGGGTGGTTCTCCAGCGGTAGAAAATCAGTGGTGATGCCTATGTCTTGATGATAAGCCCGAACCACCTGTTGCAGTAAAGAAGAAGTATTAGCCCTCAGTCCAAAACGCCCCAATTGCGGTCCGGGTCCCCCTCCCACTTCATGGGCCGGCACGAAATCAGCCGAGGTGACCCAGTGCGCCCGGCCAGAAATCCCATCTCCGTCTAAATCGGTCTGGTCTTCATTGGCTAAGATATCTTGCACTGGTATAAATTCTATCAATCCCACACCGAATACCGGGGGAGCGGCCCGCCCTGAAACCGCATTGGCTTCTGCTGGTAGTTCCTCCGGCGGAACTCCGGGAATGCTTTTGTCCTGTAATTGTGGTCCACCTAAATCAGTTAAAAGATCTATGGAAGTTCCGGTGACCTTACCGAAAAACTTAAAAGCCGCGTTAGGATGCGCTCTTCCATCCCCAGGGTGACAGCTGACACAGGCGGTGTTATTAAAAAGCGGTCCCAAGCCGGTTTCTACAGTAAAGGCCTGACTGAAGGCCTCATCTCCTCTTAAAAAAGCGGCTAGCTCAGAGGCACTTAATCCATCAAAAGGCTCCTCTAAGGTAGTGTGAGGCTCAGGTGCTTCAGTAAAAATTTTATTACAGGAGATTAGTAAGAGTGCAGATAGAAAAGTTACACCTAAATAGACAAGTATTAAGCTCATAATAACAGACTTTCTCATAGGCATAAATATCGACAGAAGTTTAGGCTAAGTCAAGAGATTTTTTAGGTAGGACTAAACCTATTAGAATCCAATCAGTTATCAATTTAATAAGACAAGATTAATTCATTTATCAAGGAATAAAATCAGGTAGTCTAATGTAGGCTAATCCATCTTAAGCCAGCATGAAACCGAAGCTTTTTGGGCTGTGCGAAGAGACATTTTCTCTTCACTTAATCTTGACAATCTACACGCCAGTATCTGAAGCAGCTTGAGCGTAAGCCTGTTTCTTGACAACCCCCCTATTTATCGTATCATAAATGGCTATGCAGTTATCCCACATCCGCAACTTCTGCATTATTGCCCATATCGACCACGGCAAATCGACCCTGGCGGACCGGCTTTTAGAGCGGACTGACACCATCCCCAAGAGGCACATGCAGGACCAGGTCTTAGACAACATGGACCTGGAACGGGAGCGTGGGATTACTATTAAGGCTCATGCGGTGAGGATGAATTACACCTCCCGTGATGGCCAAGTCTATGTCCTGAATCTGATAGACACTCCCGGGCATGTCGATTTCAGCTACGAGGTGAGCCGGAGCCTGGCAGCCTGTGAGGGTGCTTTACTCTTAGTCGATGCCTCCCAGGGAGTGGAAGCGCAGACGATTTCTAATTTATACCTGGCCTTGGAAAACAAGCTGACCATCATTCCGGTCATAAATAAAATTGACCTGTCCGGCGCTCAGATTGAAGCAACCAAGAGACAGATTGCGGAGATTTTAGGAATAAAGGAAAAGGATATTCTTCTGGCTTCAGCCAAGGAGGGAATCGGCATCGATGAAATTTTGGAAGCAATTGTCCGACGCATTCCCTCTCCAGCCGGCAAAATAGACGCGCCGCTTCAGGCCATGATTTTTGATTCTTACTTTGACCAGTACCGGGGAGGAGTGGCTTTAGTCCGGATCAAGCAAGGCCAGCTGCAGAAAGGGGACCATATCAAACTCTTCTCCAGCGGCAAGGAGTTCCAGACCGATGAAGTGGGTTACTTAAGAATGAAGCTTATTCCGGCTGAAAAGCTCAGCAGCGGCGAGGTAGGCTATATCATGGCCAATCTCAAGAACGTCGCCGACACCAAAGTAGGAGATACCATAACCAGTGCGGTAAATCCTGCTCCCCGGCCTCTGCCCGGTTTCAAAAACATCAAGCCGATGGTCTTTTCCGGACTATATCCCACCAATGCTGACAATTACCAGGATCTGCGAGAGGCTATGGAGAAGTTGAAATTAAACGATTCCTCTTTAGTCTTCGAGCCGGAGACTTCCAATGCCCTGGGATTCGGCTTCCGCTGCGGCTTTTTAGGCCTGTTGCACATGGAAATTGTCCAGGAGAGATTGCACCGGGAATATGCTCTGAGTTTAATTGCCACCGTCCCCAACGTCGAATACAAGGTTACTAAGACTGACGGTGAAATTCTCTGGGTAGAAAATCCGGCCCTTTTACCTTCTCCGGATAAGATTGGAAAAATCGAAGAGCCTATTGTCCTGGCCCAGGTAATAACTCCGACTGAATTCATCGGCAACCTGATGAAGCTCTGCCAGGAGCGGAGAGGGGTTTACAAAACAACCGAATATGTGGATAAGACCAGAGCCAGCCTAAAATATGAGATTCCCCTCTCTGAAATAATCTTCGATTTCTATGATAAACTCAAATCGACCAGCAAGGGATATGCTTCCTTGGACTACGACTTTTTGGATTTTCGGGAGTCGGATCTGATTAAATTAGACATCCTCATCAACGGCGAGCCGGTAGATGCCCTGTCCGCCATTGTCCATCGGGAAAAAGCCTTTCACTGGGGAAAGAATCTGTGTAGCAAGCTCAGAGAGCTCATTCCCCGACAGCTATTCGAAGTAGCCATTCAGGCCGCCATCGGGAATCGGGTCATCGCCCGGGAAAATGTGGCCCCCCTGCGCAAGAATGTGACCGCCAAATGCTACGGCGGAGACATCACCCGTAAGCGCAAACTGTGGGAAAAACAGAAAATGGGGAAAAAGAGGATGAAGCAGATTGGCAGTGTGGAAATCCCCCAGGAGGCCTTTTTGGCCATTCTGAAGGTGGAAAGGTAAGTTCCTCAACTTTTCAGCAGGGGAGCCGATAAATTCTACTGAATGAGTATTGAATAGCCATGGCCTATTCTAGAAAAGAGCACAAACCCCCCAGCAAGCTTAAAATCTACCTGGAAGTGGGGGTGCTGGCGCTTCTGATCGCTTTTCTATTGCGCACCTACGTGGTGCAAGCTTTTCGGATTCCTTCCGGCTCCATGGAGGATGCGCTCTATGCCGGCGACTTCGTCTTAGTCTACAAGCTGGCTTACCAGTTAGGGGAAGAGCCTAAGCAGGATGAGGTAGCGGTTTTTCACTATCCTCTGAATCCCTCCAAAACTTATATCAAAAGAATTGTAGCTCTCCCGGGCCAGACGGTTCAAATCATAGATAAACAAGTTTATATCAATGGCCAGCCCTGGGTCGATCCACTGACGGTCAAGCACAAAGATAACCAGGTTTACCCGGCGGCGCTTTCCAACCGGGACAATTTTGGCCCGTTTCAGGTGCCGCAGGAACAATATTTTGTCCTGGGGGATAACCGGGACGATAGCCAGGACAGCCGGGTGTGGGGTTTTGTGGACAAGGAGCATCTGGTGGGGAAGGCTCTCTTTGTCTACTGGTCCTGGCGGCCCGATCCGGGCGCTCCCAAATGGGAGTCCCCCTACGTCATTCCTTTCTTTCAATTTTTGTTCTATTATCTCACCAACTGGCCCTCCAAGATTCGCTGGGATAGGATTGGCTCAGTTTTGAATTAGTTAAAGACTTTGAGTATAGGGATATACTTAAGTTTTCCTTTTTCTAAACCACCCGTCAAAGGATTAGGATGGGGAGCAGGGGCTTACCAAGCTGAAATTACACGAGATTACCTCCAATCACTACTCAATGAGATAGAATCGTCACCCTTTAAGGGACAGAAAGTTTCCACTCTCCTATTAGGGGCCGGGGATTGGTCTTTAGTTCCGCCAGACTTTTTCAAAAAACTTATTCGAGTCCTAAGGAAGAAATTCCGCTTCATTTCCAGGTCTGAATTCAGCCTGGAAGTTTCTCCGGTAAATCTTAATCTTAAAAAAATTAGACTATTCCGCCAATTAGGAGTGAATCGGGTCAGCTTGAATCTTTTTCGGTTCGGCTACGCCGGACTGAAAAAAACTGTGTCAGATCTGAAAAAGGCGGGGATAAGAAACTTCAACTTTGACCTTTATTTCGGCCAGCCGGGACAGACTCTTTCGAGCTGGAAAAGGGACTTGCAAGAAGTTGTGCATCTGACTCCTGCTCATCTTTCTATCTACATTTATGGTTACTCAAAGGTGCAGAAAAGATTGAAAAAGCAACTGTATTACTATGCCCTGGACTTTCTTCCCAAGCAGGGTTTCCAACAATATGAAATCTGCCACTTCTGCAGGCCGGGTTTTGAATCGAAGCAAAACCTGCTCTACTGGCAGCGGAAGAACTTTTTAGGCTTCGGAGCCGGGGCGGCATCTCTTTGGAACAACACCCGCAGGCAGAATCCAGAGAAACTCCAAACTTACTTTAAATCAATTCAATTCGGAAAGAATCTTGCAATTTCCACCAAGAGACTGACCGAAGAAGAGGTGCGGGATGAGGTGATTTACTATGCTCTCAGGCAGACGGACGGCCTGGACTTAGATAGATTCAACCAGGTCTACGACTATGACCTTTATTCCTCCAAGAAGCAAATCATCGACAGCCTAATTGCGAATGGCTACTTTTCCCGGAAAGCAAATCGGCTGGCTTTAACTAAAGAAGCCTATCTTAGCGCCGATGAATTAATAGCTAAACTAATTTAGGAATTCGCTTGACAGCATAAACTTAGAATTCTTGATTAAAGGCAACATACCGGACACAAGGAGGTGATCTGAGCAAAAGGACTCCAACCTCGTTAAAACTTTAACCAAAAACATTTTCCTTAGATCAGGAGGGGGAAATGAAAAGAAGTTGGTACAGTTATTTAGGTTTGGTTTTGTTTTTAGCAGTAGTGGCTCAGCCGCTCTTAGCGGATGAGTGGTTTACCTACCACCACGATTATCAGCGAACCGGAGTCTCTTCTGTCGCTTTATATGAGACTACTCTTACCAGGGTCTGGATGTACACTGAACCGGTTAACCTGATCTTCTTTTCTCATCCGGTGGTAGCTTACAATCGGGTGCTTTTCACCAGTACCTCGAACAGTGCAGCGCTAGGCAGGATTGTCTGCCTGAATGCTTCGACTGGAGATACCATCTGGAGTCACACTTTGCCCGGCACTTCCACCACGGTGAGAGGTACACCCACTGTAGCTATCGTTGATACCGGCTTGGCAACGGACACCTTTGTGTTTGTAGCTGGCGGGTCGGGTGGCTTCGGGTCGTTTTACTGCTTCGACTTTGAAACCGGCGATTCGGTCTGGGCCACCGCTCCTGGTGGACAGACCCGATTTGGACCCTCAGTGGTAGTGGGAGACAAGGTGATTTTTGGACATGACTCCAATCGGCTGGTGGCCTGTAATGTGAAGGACGGGACTGTGGTTTGGTCGAGATTACTGGTTGGCCGTCCCTATATGAGTCCTTCGGCCTCCAATGATACTATCTTCTGCGGCACCTGGGATATTTTGGGTGGTGCCGGAGGTAACCTGTATGCTATAGATGCCAATACCGGGAATATTCTAACCACCTATGACCCTGGCCCGGGCGTTGACTTCTCTTCCGGCGTATTAGTCTGGGGGAACAATGTCATTGCTGTCTCACAGGACACAGCCCACGCCGGCAGCAGTAAGATGTATCTATGGCGCAGCCATGACATTTCGGCTGCTCCTGAAACTTCGGTTTACAACAGCGGAATCAACCTTTATTCCACCCCCTGTGGCTACGTTACTGACCAAGGAGACTCCATTGTTATCTGGGGCCAGGAATACCCAGGAGGGTTGATTAAAGCCAGAAGGCTCTCCACCAAGGGGACTTACTTCAATATTCTGCCTGGCCACGACGTTTTCGACGTCCCGGTGGCCATAGCCGCCAACGGATTGGGGATAGTGGGAGATGCCTCCGGAAAGCTCTTTTTCTTTGATGCTGACACTTCTGCTGCCAGCCGGAGTTCTAACCGGGTTTACTACACCAAAGACTTCATTACACCGATAACCTCAGGCGCAGCCATTGCTGACGGATCAGATACCGTTCTGATTATAGCCGAAGAGTATGGAAATGTGTTTGGATACAAGATGGTGGCCGGAGTACGCCCCAGAACCAACCTCTTAGTAAATCAGATTGACATGAATATTACCACCATAGGGAGCGGAGCAGACACTGTCACTCTGGATGTTTTTCAGAATGCCGGCAATGGAGCGCTCACTTACACGGTCGCCGACACGGTGCTGACTGCCTTGAGTACTAAGGTTTCAGTAAGCCCGGTTGACCCAATGAGAAGTAAATTAGCGCGGCAACTGACTGAGGAATTGATGGTGACTTCAAGCAACACCTTCTTGGGCCGAAAAGCGGCTCGGATGTTGGCCCAGTATGATGAGGTGGGAGACTACCAGGTGATTAACAAGGCCAGCTACATAGCTTCTAATTCTAAGAGTTATGGCCAAGCCGCTGCGGTTGACTGGCTGACTGTTACCGACAACTCCGGTGGTAGCCTGGCTCCGGGTGCTGCGGCCAACTTAACCTTGATTGCCGATGGAACCGGCCAGGGAAGAGGTTTCCATAACGCCTACTTACTTTTCACGCCAACTAATGAGCCGGACCCAACCCCCTATCCAGGTGAGACCACTATTCAGGCACCTTCAGTCAGACTCCTGATGGGTTTTGCCTATCAGGACAGCGTGGTCACCAATCCGGTGCTAAGTAAGCTGGTGACTAACTACGGAGCCGTGGCCTTTGTGGACGCGGCCGGCAACGGTGATCCCAACAACTTCAATTTCAACGGTACCAATGAACTCTATGACGGCACCATCATCGTCGGCAACGGCCCGACCCATTTGGCTATGGATGTCTATGACCATAATCAGACTGGTACCTTCCCGGATACCGATGTGGTAGTAACTGGTTTGATTGACAGTACGGTCACCTACACCTCCTATATTGACAATGTCAATTTAGGGGTTCGAGTGAAACAGACTACCAAGAGCTTCCAGGATCCGGCTAAGGCAGGATTTACTCTTTACCATTTGGAGATCATCAATACCTCTGACACTCTGATTCCCAACTTCGGGGTAGGGGTCTTCTGTGACTGGGATGTTGGCAGCTATACTACCAACTTAGGAAACATGGACACTACTTATAAGGTCTTCTACCAATACGACAACGCCACTCCGAATATGCGCTTCGGTATCATGAGCATACCGTTTAATTCCGGATTGAAGGGGTATGAACTCCTGGACAACAACGTCTATGTTTATCCTACCGCTGACCTGGTAAACGACTCGGTCTGGGCTATAATGAGCCGGGGCGATTTCAATACCACCGGCGCAGGAACTCCGGATGACCACTCCATGCTGATAACCTTCTCCTTGACTAATCTGGACTCAGGGGCCACCCGGGTGGAGGAATTTGCCTTATTCGGCTATGATTCTACCCAGATAGGGACCGACAGTCTGGCTAAGCTGATTAATGCCACTGTGACCTATGTTCGAGAAAGAAGTAAGGAAATTGCCAGCCTGCCCAAGACCTATGAGCTAGGGCAGAACTTCCCCAATCCGTTCAACGCCAACACCCAGATTAGATTCTCAGTGCCCAAGGCCTCCCACGTGAAGTTAGAAGTCTATGACATTTTAGGCCGCAAGGTGAAAACTCTGGTAGATGAGAATCTGACTGCGGGCTTTAAGCAGGTAGTCTGGGACGGGAAGAATGAGAATGGCGATAACGTGGCTTCTGGAATTTACTTCTACCGGATTAAGGCGGCTGATTACTTAACGACTAAGAAGATGGTGCTGCTGAAGTAACCGATACTGAGACGAGACCGAATGCACAAGAGGCGGGAGCAATCCCGCCTCTTTTTTCGAGGGCCTCGTTAAGGTAGCTAACACTAACCCCTTCCTTACCCTCCCCTTACAGTAGAGGGAATCTCACTCCCTCCCCTAGTAGGGGAGGGATGGGGAGAGGTTCTAAAAGCAGATTGCCACGTCCCCTTCGACACGCTCAGGGTCCTCGCAATGACACAATTCAAACTGACCCCTCCCCTTAAAGGAGAGGGTATAGATTAACTCCACCTTAGTCCTCCCCTCATAGGGGAGGAAACTTTACTCCCTCTCCTAAGAGGAGAGAGTTGGGATGAGGCTAATCTCATGCTGTGATCGAGAGTCCCGACAGCCCTTTTTTAGCAAATTCTACTTTTTCGACCAGTCCATCGGCCCGGATGCAAATCTTTTCTTAAGATTATTCAGCACATAGTCCCAGGCCTTATCAAAATACTCATACAGCTTGTCCCACTCTTCCCCTTTTCCCCAGCCGAGCTGGTCAAAGGTTACTTTCACCTGCCCGGGCCGCACTTCTTCGAAGTGCAGGATGACCTGAGTATGCTTGCCTCTGAGCTCTCCGAATTGAGGAGGGGCGTTCCATTCAAAGGAGAGCATCTTTTTTGGCAAAAAGCTCAAAATGCGGCAGTCTTCCGAGCCCTGTTCGCCATAAGGCCGGTCCGACAGGAAATAAATCTCAAAAAGACCGCCTGTTTTGAGTTCCACTTTGGTTGGAGAAGAAAAGAAGGTCGCAGTTCCCTCGCTGGTGGTCCAGGCCTGCCAGATCTGATCTATACTGGCCGGGACATAGACCTCCTTGTGCATGACTCTTTCCGAGGGGTCCGGCACATAGCGTTCGGCTGACAGGTATTCTGAGGCAGTCATTTGTTTCTCTAAAGGCAACTTAACTATCTTTTGAGCGACCTGTCAAGCTCGGAAAGCATTCCTTTTGACCTTGCTCTAACTTCTTTAGCAAGCTATGTTAAATATAGCAGTTCAGGCTCTACCTATGGATTTATTTGAGAAGAAAAAAACCAAATTCGCTGACCAATCTTCCCCTTTAGCGGACCGGATGCGTCCGGATTCGCTGACCGATTTTGTGGGGCAAATTCATCTAATCGGAGAAGGCTCGGTATTGCGCAAGGCCATTTTGGAAGACAAGGTCCCCTCTATGATATTGTGGGGGCCGCCGGGGAGCGGCAAGACTACTCTGGCTCATGTCATCGCTTACGCCTCGAAGTCCAATTTCGTTTTCTTTTCCGCCGTCACCTCTGGAGTAAAAGAGGTCAAGGCGGTGATAGAAAAGGCCAGAAAGGATAAAGAGTTTTATCATAAGAAGACCATTTTATTCGTGGACGAAATTCACCGCTTCAATAAGGCTCAGCAGGATGCTTTTTTGCCGCATGTGGAAGCCGGGACTATCACCTTGATTGGGGCGACGACTGAGAATCCCTCCTTTGAAGTGGTCTCTCCCCTTTTGTCTCGCTGTAAGGTCTATGTGCTGTATCAACTCACTCCGGAAGAAATCAAAATAATTCTTCAGCGCGTTTTAATAGATAAAGAAAAAGGTTTAAGGAATCTGAACGTAGATGTTGAAGAGAAGGCTTTAGACTACCTGGCTCAGATGTCCAACGGGGATGCCAGGATTGCTCTGAATACTTTGGAGATGGCGGTTCAGACCAGTCCGGCAGATAAGTCTGGCCGTCGCAGAATCGATTTGAAGCAAATCGAAGAGGTGATGCTCAAGAAGGCTCTGGTATATGATAAAGCCGGTGAAGAGCATTACAACGTCATTTCTGCTTTCATCAAATCTCTGCGCGGCTCAGACCCGGATGCAGCTTTATACTGGATGTTCCGGATGTTAGAAGCCGGGGAGGACCCGATTTACATCGCCAGGAGAATGGTGGTCTTGGCCTCGGAAGATATCGGCAATGCCGATCCCCAGGCTCTGCAGGTAGCCGTGGCAGCCAAAGAAGCGGTGGAATTCATCGGCCTGCCGGAAGGGGAATTTGCCTTATCCCAAGCAGCCGTCTATTTAGCCACCGCGCCTAAGAGTAATGCCATTTATACTGCCATGAATCAGGTCAAAGAAGATATTAAGCAAACCTTAAATTTGCCGGTCCCTTTACACTTGAGAAATGCCCCGACTCCCCTGATGGAAAAATTAGGCTATGGCAAAGAGTACAAGTATCCCCACCAGTTTGAAGGACATTTTGTGGCTGAAACTTATCTACCAGAGGAGCTAAAAGAGCGTAAATACTATATGCCGACCCAGCAGGGTTTTGAGACCGAAATTAAAAAGAGGATTGAAAACTGGCAGAAAGTTAAAGAACAGAGTTTCAATGTAGAGAGTAAAAGGAAGAAAAGTAAATGAAGGCGCGCTGGATTAAAAATTTTTGGCTGGTGCAGGTGCTGACGGTAATTTTACTCTTCCTTCTCTGCACAGAAGTGTCGCTGGCGCAGAAAATTCTGATTTATATGGATGATAAGCAGACTGACCACCTGCGCGCCTACGGTGTAGCTTACTGGACTCTCCAGCAAGGCCAAAAGGTGGAATGGCTCTTGAATTACCGGGAGGGCTCGTTTATGACCAATTTCAATCAGGCGGTGGAAGATAAGTGCAATTTGCAGGGTGTCAGCTACTCGGCGATTGATCTAAGCCAAGCCGGAGCGATTTACAAAGAAATTGAGGATAACAACATGGAAGTTGTAATCTTAGAGAAAGTCCCCAAAATCGGGGTTTATGTTCCCCCCAACAAAGAGCCGTGGGATGATGCGGTCCGCCTGGCCTTAGAATATGCCGAGATACCCTACCAGACCATCTGGGATGAAGAAGTATTGAAGGGGGAAATCTACAAATATGACTGGGTGCACCTACACCATGAAGATTTCACCGGCCAGTACGGTAAATTCTTTTCCACTTTCCGTAATGCCCCCTGGTACCAGGAGGAGGTTGCCATGAATGAGGCTATGGCTGCCAAATTAGGTTTCAAGAAGGTCTCGGAAATGAAGAAAAATGTGGCCCGTATTTTGAAAAATTATATAGGCCAGGGGGGGTTCCTGTTTGCCATGTGCTCAGCCCCGGAGACTTTTGACATTGCTTTGGCGGCTGAGAATGATGACATCGTCCCGACGGAATTTGACGGAGACCCGGTTGACCCGAACTGCCAGAGCAAACTGGATTATTCCCAATGCGTAGCTTTTACAGACTTTACGGTCTCGGTAGATGCCCTAGAATACCGGCACTCGACCATCGATACCACTCCCAGGAAAATTATGTCTGGAATCGGGGCGGGCGAGGATTATTTTACCTTATTTGAATTTTCCGCTAAGCTTGATCCAGTCCCGACCATGCTGGTGCAGAATCACGCGGCGGTCATTAAAGGTTTCATGGGGCAGAATACCGGATTTGAGAAATCTCTAGTGAAAAAATATGTCGCTATTCTAGGAGAGACTCAAGGCTTTGATGAAGTGAAATACCTACATGGCAACTATGGCCGGGGGACTTTCACTTTCTTAGGCGGGCACGACCCGGAAGACTATCAGCATTCGGTAGGCGATCCGCCTACTGATTTGCGGCTGCACAAAAATTCTCCGGGTTACCGGCTGATTCTGAATAATGTGCTTTTCCCGGCCGCGCAGAAAAAAGAGAGGAAAACCTAGACCTTGATAGAATTATGATACTTAGCCAGTCTGCTGGATGCCTTGACCCACAAGGCATTCTGAGCAAACAGGACGTATAGTTTAACGCAGACATGGGTTTATTTTCCCCTTGACAATTCTTTGTGTATAAGCATATTGAAAATCTTAATCTTTAGACAAATGGAATTATGAAATTGATAACCAAATCCTCCGGCGAGGTCACGATTTTAGAACTCTCCGGGGATGTGACCGACGTGGCTGATTCCGCTTTAATGCGGGAAACGGTTCACAAATTGGCCGACCAGGGTAAGATTAAGGTGGTGGCCAATCTTGGCCAGGTGGGCCTGATTAACTCTTTGGGACTGGGGATGTTGATTGCCTCTTACACCACACTGAAGAACAAAGCCGGGGATATGAAGTTAGCCAATATCACCGACCGGATTAAATCCCTTTTGGTTATCACCCGGTTGCTGACGGTTTTTGATTGCTACGACTCAGTCAACGAAGCGGTGCGCAGTTTTAAGAAGTAGCTTAAGGAGAAAAAATGAAACTTTCCAGTCGCGAAATTCAGGACCTGGTAGTATTGGAGCCAAAAGGTAAAATCATGGGTGGACCGGATGCCAGTCTGTTACACGACCAGCTGCATGAATACATCAAGCAAGGCAAGAAGAAGGTAATCATAGACTTATCCAAGGTGGACTGGATGAATTCCACCGGTTTGGGGATTTTGATCTCGGCTTTGACTACCCTGAAAAAGAACCAGGGGGAGTTGAAATTGGCCAATGTCACCGACAAGATCCAGTCCCTCTTGACCATCACCAAGCTGGTGACCGTGTTCGAGACCTATGACTCGGTGGACCAGGCCGCAGGAAGTTTTAAGTAACCTTCGCCTCGGAGCAACGTTTATTAAAAGGTAGGCCCAAAACCTACCTTTTTTAGTCCGGATGGAGAAAGCTAAAAGAGAGAATAACCGCATCATCATCCCCTCCAGCCTGAACTACCTGCGGGAGGTAGATGAGTTTGTGGAGCAGAAACTCAGAGAAGAGGGGGTAAGTCCGAGTTTAGTGACCGACATAGCCATTTCGGTCACCGAAGTGGTCACCAATGCGGTCTGCCATGGCAATAAGAATGATTGCGGCAAGAAAGTTACCGTCTCCTTAGAAATCAATAAAAAGCAGGTCGCGGTCAGGATCACCGACCAGGGGCCAGGATTTGACCCGGGGCATTTAGCCAATCCCTTAGCCGAGGAAAATCTACTCAAGGACGCCGGCCGGGGGATTTTCATTGTAAGATCGTTAATGGATGAGGTCAAATTTGAGATAGCTCCCGATTCCGGAACTACGGTTATATTGATTAAGAAGTTGTAGTTTTTCAGCAATTGAAAGCCGCCTGCCAAAGCAGGCAGTTAAAAGCAAGATGACTTACTCCAACCTCTTTGCCATCGCCTACTTCGCCTTAGGAATAATCATACTCTTTTTGGGCCTGGTGATTTTCCGGGAAAATCCCAAAGGGAAATTAAACCGGATTACCAGTTTGATGCTCTTTTTCGCCAGCTTGAACCCGATTTTAGGCGCCCTGGGCCTAAGCCTCCAGTCCCAGGCCAAAGTGGGCGGAATTCAACTGACCTCCTCAGTCTACTTTAATCTCTTTTATGTGTGGGAGCTCTTTTTCCCCTTTCTGATTCTGTTCGCCTTAGCCTTTCCGGAACCCAGGCCAATCTTCAAGAAGAGAGGCTGGCGCTGGCCCTATTTGCTTTTTCTCCCGCACCTGTTTCATATCGTTCTGGTCTTGCTCTTCAGCCAGCCGGCCATTCCCAAGAAACTTTCCAGCCTGTTTTCCGGCCAGGGCGCCTCCGAAGCAGCCAAACTTTTTTTGGAGCCTTTGCAGGTAGGCTCAAGACTGATAGTCACTCTCTTCGGTGCCATGTACAGCGTCCATCTGAAGTTCTTTTCAGTAGTAAACTTCTCTTACATCGTGATAGCGCTTTTTCTGTTACATCAGAGTTATCGCCTGGCTGCTCAGCCCCGCTTGCGCGCTCAGCTGCAGGTCATTCTGACCGGGCTGGCTATATCCCTGGGTTTGTACTCGGCTGCATTTCTGATTCCCAGTTTGACCCCCTGGGAAGTGATCGAGCCGGTGCGCTACGGACTGGCCATTTTAGCTCTCTTCATAGGGGCCGGCTCGATTGCCTGGGCTATAATCCGGCATCACTTTCTGGACATCCGGTCAATTGTCCGACAATCGTTAGCCTACTCCATCACCTCGGCCCTTTTAATCGGGGTGTATCTGCTCTTGATCAGCAAGTTCAGCTCCATGTTGGCCAAACTCCTGGGAAAGCAGGTTCCCTTTTTGGAAATCGGGTTCATCATTCTTGCTCTGATTTTCTTCCAGCCGGTTTTGGGTCAGGTGGATGAATTTGTCCGCCGGATCATTGTCCGGGACCGGACCGATTACCGGCAGGTTTTGGAAGATTACAGCCGGCAGATCATCTCGGTCTTTGATTTAGAAAAGCTCCAAAGCGTCACCCGCCAGACCTTATCCACCCATTTAGGGGTGGAAGAAACGGTTCTTTTAACCCGGGAAGATTTTGGTCAGAGCTGGCGTTTACAGGATAGAACCGATAGCAGCTTAATTACAGTGGGGGAGGACCAGCTTCTGTCAGCTTTGGCAGATCGGAACAATCCCCTTTTTATGGATGACCTTAAAGAAGAGTCTGGCCTGAGTCAAATGCTAAAAGAAAAAAGGGTCTATCTGCTAATTCCTCTGGTAGATCAAAACCAGCTAGCCGGAGTTTTAGGCCTGGGGAAGAAGCAGAGCGGCTTTGGATTTTCTTATGAAGACATCGCCTTTTTAAAAGTGCTGGCCAATCAATTGGTGGTGGCCAAATCCAATGCCCATCTTTATCAGCAGGCCTTGGAAAAGCAGAGATTGGAAGAAGAACTGGCTTTAGCCCGGCAAGTTCAGTTAGAGTTTCTGCCTCAGACTCTCCCTCAACACTCTAAAATAGAGATCGCCTGTTTCATGCAACTCTCCCGGCAGGTGGGGGGAGATTACTACGACTTTTTGTGGAATAAGAAAGGGAATTTAGGATTGGTCATCGCCGACTCGGTCGGCAAAGGTATGCCGGCCGCCCTATTAGTTTCACTGATTCACTCCGGCCTACGGGCCGAAATAAAAAATTCCCAATCTCCCAGTTTGATGCTTACCTCCTTAAATCAGCTCCTGTGTGGCTCCACCCGGCCGGGCCATTTCGCTACCCTTTTCTACGGAGAATTTTTGGTTGATAGAATGGAGCTGCTCTACTGCAATGCCGGCCACAATTACCCCCTGTTGGTTCGCTCGGACGGCAGTCAGGTTGGTCTGAAAACAGGTGGGCTGATTTTGGGTGCTTTCCCGGAAGCGACCTACCAGGAAGCCACTGTGCCGATACAGAGTCAAGATGTCTTAGTCATGTACACCGATGGCTTAAGTGAAGCTCAAAATCCTTCCGAAGAGGAATTCGGTGAAGAAAGAATCTTGGAGGTGATTTGCCAGAATCGTCATCTCTCCGCCGAAGAGATTAAGGATAAATTGATGGCCAGAGTCAGCCAGCACACTTCAGAATTTCAGGACGACCTCAGTTTAGTGGTGGCCAAGGTCTTATGAAAAAACCCAAACTCCCGCGGCAGACCTGGGCTCGCTCTCCGGCCACAAAAGTCAAGGAGTCTAAAAAAAGTTATCACAGGCAGAAGAAAGTAAGCTGGGAAAAGGAGATAATTCCTCAGAGTCGGTTTCGCTATTGCCCTTTATGCTCTGCCGAACTGGTTCAAAAAAAAGTCGATCTCCATCAGAGATTGGTCTGTCCGGTCTGCGGCTATGTCTATTATAATAATCCGTTTCCGGCCTGCGCCGTGATTTTAGAAAAAGATAAAAAGATTTTGCTCTGTCAGCGAAAGTATCCCCCTTATCCGGAGGGCTGGACTCTGCCCTCCGGCTTCTTAGAGGCCGATGAGACTCCCCAGCAGTGCGCTATTAGAGAGGCCAAAGAGGAAACCAATTTGGATATTGCAGTTGATAATCTTTTTGGAGTCTATGCTGCCGGAGATGACCCCCGCACTAAAGTCACCTTGATAGTATTCAAAGGCAGGATAATCTCCGGGTCTCTAGAGCCCGGAGACGATGCTAAGGCGGTGGGCTTCTTTGCCCCCACAGAAATTCCCCAGAACATAGCCTTCCGAGCCCACCGGCAGGTTTTGCGCGAGTTCTACGCCCTGAAGAATATTACCCTTTCAATTTAGTCCCCCCAAAGTTAGCACTCCTGATCTGGCATGGTAGAGTAGAACAGTAGCTAAGTCATTGTTTTTCAATCTGAGGGGGTTAATAGAAGGCTTTTGACAACCGATAATAGATTAGAATCCAAAAATCGGTAGAATGTAAACAAGGAGAAGAGCTTATGTCTGATCCACTGGAAGAATTCGAAGTGGTCAGTGGAAAGAGACCGGAACCAAAAAGTGTTCTGGGCAGCGGAGTTCGCTCTGGCTCCCGGCCTGATTCAGGTGATGTGGTAGGAGAAATCGAAGCCTTGATTGAAAAGGTGCAGAGCAGCCGTCCCCGGCTGAGGAAAGACAAAGAAGAAGAGCAGTCCAAGCTGAAAAGCTCTGATTTAAAAGCGCTCTTGGACATCAGCCAGGCGGTCAATTCTACTTTAGTCTTAGATGAAATTTTGCAAATCGTGATGAAGCGGGCCATTGAGCTTTTGAAGGCCGAGCGGGGTTTCTTGATGCTTCTAGACGAAGAGGGAAATCTGCAATTCAAGACCGCCCACAATTTAGTCAAAGAATCCCTCTCTCAAGAAGATTTTAAGATCTCCATGTCCATCGCCAACCAGGTGGCCAAGAGCGGGGCCTCGGTCTATACTTCCGATGCCTTAGAAGATGAGAGATATTCCAAGCAGAAGTCGGTGGTGGAGTTAAAGCTCCGCTCCATCATGTGCGTGCCCCTCAAAAGCAAAGAAAGAATCCTGGGAATAGTCTATCTGGACAACAGCTCCCAGGCCAACATCTTTCTGCAGTCAGATCTGGACCTGTTTGAGCTCTTCGCCTCCCAGGCCACCATCGCCATAGAAAATGCCAAGCTCTACGAGAATATCTTAGCTCTGAAAATCTACAACGAGAACGTGGTCTCCAAGACCCCCATCGGCCTGATCGTGGTAGACAAAAACTTCAAGATCACCATCGCCAACCGCACCTCTCTGGAAATTTTCCGCAGAATCGGCTGGCAGAGCAATTCCGGACAGAAAGAGCTTTATCAGCTCTCCATTTTCGACCTGCTCCCCGGGGAAGAGAAGGCGCGCTGGAAGAAGATCTGCTACCAGGTCCTCTTTACCGGCAAGCCCTTCGAAGAAGACCGCTTCTATCACAAGACCAATATCGGAGAGCTGGCTTTAGCCCTCAAGATTTCCCCTTTGTACTCCTTGGACGACCAGATCATCGGGCTAATCATCGTATTCGAAGACATCACCGACAAGCTCAACTTGGAGAAACATCTGATCATGTCGGAAAAATTAGTAGCCAAAGGGGAGATGTCCATTTCCATCGGCCATGAGCTCAACAACTATCTCAACATAATCTCCAATAACGCCGAACTCCTCCCCCTCAATTTATCCAAAGGACATTCCGACAAAGCCGAGCAGAACTGCCAGGCCATAGTGGAAACAGTAGGTACCATGCGCCGCTTCACCGACGGCTTGATGGACTTCTCCAAGCTGGAGACTCAGAAAGTTCAGTATGATCTGGTGCGTCTGTTGGAAGACCTGCTTTTCTCCCTGCGGCCTTTGAAGCTTTACTCCCGGATCAAGATATTGACCCGCTATGATAATAATCTCCCTCACTTATGGATCGACGTGGGGCAGATTCAGCAGGTAATTCTGAACCTGCTCAACAATGGGGCCGAGGCTATCTTAGCCAAATCATCCGAAGGGGGAATAATTTATTTGACGGTCTCTCACTTGTCCGATCAAGGGAGGGTGGAGGTTAAAATCTCGGACACCGGCACCGGCATAGATCCGGCCAACTTGCCGCGGATTTTTGAGCCGCACTTCACCACTAAAAAGGAGGGACATGGGTTCGGGCTCTTTACCTGCCAGAAGATTGTAAAAAATCATGGTGGCAGCATAAAAGTGGAGAGCAAAACAGGCCAGGGGAGCACCTTCACGGTCACCTTGCCGGTCCGCCGGGATTCAGAATCTCTGCTCTAATGGGCCGTCTTAAATGGGAAAAAGGATTTTCTTTGCCCGGTTTCAGGAAGAAGAAAAACTCGGCCAGGGGGGAATCGGAGAAGTCTATCGGGTCTTAGACCTGTGGGATAAAAGGCCCAAGGCCCTGAAATTTCTCTTACCTGAATTTAAATCCACCCCTTTAGAAGAAGCTTTCCGACAGGAGTTTTTTCTCTTAAGAAATATTTCCCACCCTAATCTTGTCCGGGTATTTGACTTTCATCCCCAAACCGGGGACTCTTCTTTAGCTTATAGTATGGAGCTGGTGCAGGGAGACACCCTGGCTGATTTTGTGGCCATTCAGCCCCAGCAGTTAGACTGGCTGATGTTGCAAGTCAGCCAGATTCTTGAATTCATCCATCTCCAGGGGATCATTCACTGTGACCTCAAGCCGGATAACTTCAGGGTGGTCCAGAGCCAGGAAGGGAAGAAAAATCGGGGAAAAGTCAAACTCTTAGACTTTGGTCTGGCTGAGTCGGTAGAGTTGATTAAAGAAAGCAAGATTAAGGGGACCCTGGATTACATGGCTCCGGAAATACTGCGGGAAGAGCCATATAGTTTTTCGGCTGACCTGTATTCTTCAGGGGTCATCCTATACGAACTGGTTACCAAGAAACTGCCATTTCAGGACCCGGACCCGGCTGTCTTAATCTCGAAAGTTTTAGAGCAAGAGCCCGTGCCTCCCAGGACTCTTAATCCTTCCATCTCTGAGGAAATCGAGGAACTAATCTTGAGACTTCTGGCCAAAAACCCCCAGAAGAGAATTTCTTCTGCTTCTGAGGTGGCTGATTATTTTGCCTCGAGGGTAAGTTCAGTCCCACTCCCGTCTGAGCCATGGATAGCTCTGTTGCAGAGCGGGAATTGGGTCCCCCCTGGAAACCTTTGGGAAGAGCTTAGAAATAAGCTACACGCGCCTCAGCATCTTAAAGCCAAGCTTACCATCCTGTGCGGCGTCCCCGGGGTCGGCAAATCAAGAGTCTTACAGGAGCTCCATTACAGTTGTCAAAAAGAAGGCCTGCCAACTCTGTATTGGTTGATCCAAGGCCGGCTGGTTGACAACTGGGCTCCACTCTGTCGGAGGCTATTGCTGCTCTGCGACCACCAGCCAACTGAAGAACTCAAACCAATTAGGCCGCTAGTAGAAAGAATTCTACAAGCGGAGGACCCAGCCCAGAAGAAAAAATGGCTGGCTCAGGTAATAGCCCTGTTCCCCTTCACCTTCCTTCTGGATGGAGTGGATTTTCAAAAAGATTCTGAATTTATCCAGTATCTGTGCGGGGAGTATGCTAATCAGAAGTCGACTGTTTTTCTGGCCCTCAACTTTTTTCCGGGGCAGATGACCCAACTGGAGAAATTCATTCACTCTCATCCCCAGACCGAGAGGATTGAATTGGTTCAGCTGCTCCCCTTAAAGCCGGAAGAATTGAAAGAACTTTTAGAAGCCAAACTCCCTCAATTTAGTCTCAAAGAGAAGACCTTCCGGCGAATCTGGGATTTCTCCGGAGGGAATCCCGGCCTAGCTCTGAACTACTTGAAATCGTTCTTTGAGGAGGGGCGCCTCTCTTACCAGAAGGGAAAAGTAGTTTTAGCCAAAAGGAAATCGCAAACAAAAGACTCCTTGGAAAGTCTGGAGAAATACTTAGATTTTATCTCCTCCGGTCTGAATCAATCGCAGCGCAGTTTCCTGCAAAAGCTCAGCATCTTGGGCCCCAGATTCGAGTTGGAAGCGGCTCTGCATCTGAGCCAGTCCAAGGTTGACGACTGTTATGAATATCTTCGCTATCTCCTCAGAGAGGGGATTCTTTTGCCTCAAATTCGGGCAGATATGATTGAATATGAATTCTCTCCTCCCGGCTTACAAAAACTCTTCTATGAGGAAGTTACAAAGGACCAGAAAAAGGAATTTCATCGCCTGGCAGCCGAATATTTGGAGAGCCTCAAAAATCAAGGAGAGATAGTCCCGGCCAAAGAGCTGGCCCATCATTTTCTGCAGGGTCAGCTTATTGATCAAGCCTATGCCTATTCAATGCTGGCAGCCGAGGAGGGGCTGAAATCACTGGCCAAGTCGGAAATCCTGAAGCACTTCAGAAATGCCTATGGTTTAGCCAGTGAGTTATCTGATAATAGAGAGAGAGTTCTCCGACAGGGGCAGGTACTCCGGAAGCGGGCCCATTTCTGGAAGACCATCGGCAATTTTCAGAAGGCCCTCTCAGATTATCGAAAAATTCTCAAGTTGTTCGACAAGAACTCCCGGCAAAAAATCTTGGCTGAAGCTTACAAAGACTTGGGGGACCTCTGCCGCCTGAAGAATAATTATCGTAAGGGGATGGTCTATCTGCAGAGAGCCGAAGAGATTTATCGAGCCTTGGACGATAAACCGGAGCTGGCCTATACCCTCAACAACATCGGCAATCTGTACTGGATTGCCCTGCAATATGAGCAGGCCTTAACATATCTAAACTCCGCTTTGGAATTGCACCGCTCCTTGGGAAATTTATCCGGAGCCGGCTCCACTCTGAATAACTTGGCCGGGGTCTATTTGGCCCTGAGTCAGTATGAAAAATCCATCCAGTATTATAAAGAGTCACTGGAAATTCACCGCCGATTAGAGATCCCTGAAGAGACTTCCCGGGTTTTGAACAACCTAGGGGTGGTATACATGTACCTGGCCAACTACCACCCGGCTCTGGAATCCCTTTTAGAATCGTTGCAGCTTAACCAGCAGACCAACAATCTAAGAGAGCAGGTTTTCAACTTAGAAAACTTGGGGGAATGCTACCAGAAATTAGGCAATCAGACTCAGGCTCTGCAATACTGTCAGCCAGGCTTGAAGTTAGCCGATCAGATAGGCTTCACCCTTAGAAAGGGGAGGATTCACGCCAATACCGGTAAAAGCTATTTTGAGCTGGCCGACTATTCTGCCGCTTTAGAGCACTACCAGAAAGCCCTAGAAATTGCCGCCCAGCTGGGAGACTGGGAAACCCAGGCCTGGGTGTTGGATTACCTGGCCGAATTCTACTGGGCGTTAAACCAGCCGCCAAGGGCCAGGGAGAATCTCACCCAAGCCGAGCCGATTCTAAAGAAATTGGATGATAGTCGAGCTGGCAGCTACTACCATTTAATAGCGGGCCGGGTCTATCAAAGTGAACAAAATTATGCAGCCGCTCAAAACCAGTTTCAGAAATCTCAACAGTTAGCCTTAGAGAAAAATCTTTTAGAGGAACGGCTGACAGCCACCCTGGCTCTGGTCCGGTTAGATTTGGAGACCGCAAACAAAGAAGAGGGAGAAAAAAGTTTTAGGGAAGTGCAAGGCGTTATTGAACAAGGGGAGTTTACACGATTCAAGTCTGAATTCGCCCTGCTCCAGGCTCATCTATATTACCAGGCGGGCCGCACCGAGCCGGCTTTACAGCTGGCCGAAGCTGGCCTGGAAAAGGCTTGCCAGAATCAGGAATGGCCAGAAGCGATGGAACTGGCCTATCTCTGCGGCCGGCTCTGGCTGGAACAGAAAAACTTTGAAAAGGCCTATTTAATCTGGGAAAAGGGAGTCACGATTCTCAAGCAGGTATATCAGAAAATTCTGCAGCCGGAATTGAAAACCTCTTACTTGCAGGGAAAAACTCAACAAAATCTCTTGACCGAGTTCAAAAAGATAGCCGCAGTCTTAGCCGGCTCGACCCCTTAGTCGGAGCTGGGGGTGGTCTTGTTGGTCAAACAGAAGGATAGATATTCCAACTCCATAGCCATGTTCTCAGAGCGGATATGAATTTCATCGTTGGTCCGCAGATTAACCGGAGCAAAATTCAAAATGGCCTTGACCCCGGTCTTCTGCACCTCTTCAGCCAGGCCTTGAGCGGCATTAGCCGGCACCGCTAAGATGACCATGTCAATTTTATTGGTTTTGAGCTCCTTCTCCAATTCCCTGACATCCCTGACTTCCAGCCCTTTGTGGTTGCTGCCGATTTTCCTCTGGTCGTTGTCCAAAACTAATTTGATGTGGAATCCCTGTCTCTGGAATTCCTTGTAAGAAGCCAAGGCCGAGCCCATGTTCCCCACCCCGATTAAAGCCACGTTCCAGGTTCTATCCAGCCCCAGAATTTTAGCTATTTTTTCTCTTAACTCCCGCACCGGATAGCCCAAGCCCCGGGTGCCGAAGCTGCCAAAAAAGGACAGATCTTTTCTGACCTGAGCCGGGGTGAGCTTTTCTCTTTTGGCCAGTTCTTTGGAAGAGACGGTGTGGTATCCCTCTTTCTCCACGCTCTGCAAGACCCGATAATAGACCGAGAGCCTGTGGATGGTGGAATCCGAAGGCCTTTTTATTTTGGGCATCGTTGTGAACTATTTCACAAAAATAAATACTTTTTTCACAAAGTTGTCAAGGGGAATTTTTAACTCGAATCGAGCTGATTATTCCCCTATTGCGGTGTGAATTCCAGCCATCCCTCTTGCCTTCCCCCTTCACAATCACTATGTTCTCCCCCCATGAATGCCATAAAGAGAAAGCTGCTAATAATTCTAAGCCTTTTGCTGTTATTCAGTCTTTCCGCGGCCTCCGATTCCCTGAATCTCGACTCTATCGCTATGTCAGGCGTCGACTTAGTCCAGCATGAAAAATTCGACTCGGCTCTGGTGGTGTTTAACAAAATTATCGCCACTTATCCGGCAGAACCCATGGGGTACTTTTTTGTGGCTGCCACTTATCAGACCGTTATTGACGACTACCGCACCGATAAATACAAGGGAAAATTCAATCAATATGTTGACTTGGCAATTGAAAAAGGCAGGGCTAAGTTCGAAAGAAAAAATGCCACCGCCTCAGACTATTTTTACGTGGGCGCGGCTATAGGTTACCGGGGGATTTTCCGGGCCTTTCATGGGGATTGGTGGGGAGCTTTCTGGGATGGAGGCAAGGCTAAAGGGATGATGGAAGAGGCCCTGAAAAGAGATTCGACTCTTTATGACGCCTACTACGGCCTGGGTACTTATTATTACTGGCGGAGCGTCAAATCTAAAATTCTGTGGTGGCTCCCCTTTTTCGGGGACAATCGTCAAAAGGGGATTGACTATACCAAATTAGCCGTTAGGAAGGGTAAATTAGCGGTCCTGGAGGGGAAATATGCCTTAATCAAAATCTACGCCGAGGAAAAGGACTGGCCCCAGGTTCTGGCCTGGTACGATTCGGTCAAAACCGTCACTCCGGAGGACCCCTTTTGTCTCTGGCTGGTGACAGTGGCCAGGATTAATCTGAAAGATTTTGAGGGAGCCAGGCAGACCCTTTTTCGGCTCCTGCAGATCGAGAAATCCTCCCCTTATTTTGACGTTGCCAGCGAAATGGAAATCCGCTACTGGCTGGCGGTGATAGACTACTATCAAAGGGATTATAATAAAGCTCTTTCTCAAATCGGCTTCGTATTTGCCAATAAAAAGGCCGCCGCAGAAAATAATTACGCCAAAAATGCTTTGGATTGGGCCAAGGAACTGAAGGAGAAGATTGACAAAGAGCTGGGAATTAGATGAAATACGCTCTTTTCGTCTGGCCCCTGCTGTTAGGCATGTTATCCACCGCTTATTCTACTTCCTTTCCTCCAGAACTTTCTAAAGGCATCGAATATTACTTTCAGGAAGATTTCACCAGGGCGGAAGCCTTCTTTCTGGAAATAATCCAGGCTGATACCTTAAATCCGGTCGGCTACTATTTTCTGGCTCTGACTTACCAGGCGGAGATGCTGGACTTAGAATCTGATTATAAGTCAGAAGAGTTTAAGTCCAGCCTGGAAAAATCCATTCTTCTCTCCGAAAAGAAAATTAAGGCAAGCCCAAAGGACCGGCAGGCTTATCTCACTCTGGGGAATAGTTTTGGCAACTGGGCCTTGCAGCAGGCCCGCACGGGGAGCTGGTTTTCAGCCTTCCGCTTAGGTCTGAAGGCCAAGGGCAACTGGGAAAAGGCGATTGAGATAGATTCGAGTTTCTATGAGGCTTATGCCGGCCTGGGGAGTTATTTCTACTGGAAGTCGGTCTTCACCAGGAAATTTGGCTGGCTCCCCTTTGTGAAAGACAAGCGCCAGCAAGGGATCAAGATGCTCAAGCAAGCGGCGGAAAGCTCACAGATTTCCAGAGATTTTGCCCTTTCCAGCCTGATGTGGATTAATCTTAAAGAAAAAAATTACAAGTCAGCCCTGGATTTAGCCTTCTACTTTCAGAGCAAATATCCCCAGGCCAAGTTTCCTCTCTGGGCCGAGGGATTCATTTTTTATGAAAAATTTGACTGGCGGAATGCCATATCTGCATTTGAGAAGTTATTGGAAAGACTCAAAGAGAGCCAGCCGACCAACTATTATAATTTGATTGAGGTGGAATTTCGGATGGCGAATTGTTATTACAACCTGGGGAAATATAAGGAGGCTAAGCTGCTGGGGGAGAAAATACTGACTTATCCTTTGGATAAAAAGACTCAGCAGAGGCAGAAGGATAAGTTAAAAAAAACCAGAGAACTGCTAAAAAAACTTTCTGGAAAAAAGAAGTAGCTACTGCAGACTTAAGACTTTAGACTTTTGGCTAAGAAGTTTCTACCGGCTTTGACCCGGTTTTTCCCAGCCACATCTCCGCCCCCAAGAGTACGAGAGCCAGTATCAACGTCTCCCGCCAGAGTTCTTTTCCGTATCTGGTCCTCTGAATGAACTTAGCCACATCGGCATTGGCCGGCACTTCCACTAATTTGATATTCGGATTTGGCTCCAGCTGTTTTTTAATCTTGGTTAAATCAATTTTCTCCGGCTCAGACTCTTTGGTATCTAAATTGACTGCGAAAGCATCCAGAATCTTCTCCCCGGCCTGGATCTGGTAAATTCCAGGCAGGCTGGTGTTCTCGATTTTCACCAAGGCTGAGGTTCGAGTGAAAATGGGGGTCAGAATCTCCTTGGTCTGATTGGGATAGGTGAGCTCGATGGGTTTTCCGGTCGGTACTTCGGCCAGCTCTCTCTGAACTACTTCCCCTACATTATAGCTTTGATTGAAATCGCTCACATCCTGGGACAGATAGCTCACTATCCGGTTGACAAAGGGGACAAAGAAGGGATGCAGGCTGAGGTCGGAACTGTTGCTGTCCACTCCAGCCAAAAGTAATAGAGCTTTCCCCTTTTCTATTCTTTCTTCGAGCAGGGCCGGATAGTGTCCGGAGAAGTAGGCCAAGACCTTGGCCTGTCCTTTGACTGAAGCCGGATGAACTTGATAAAACTTCAGCTCCGGCAACTCTTGGGGGTTAAGGTCTTGATAGGTGGAAAAGATTGGATGCCTTAAGTCCCACTGCTCTAAATTGTAAAAGCCGGACTTATCAGACTTGACTGATTGGTTGTCTTTCAGAAACGTGTTAAAAAATCTGCCGGTGATATTATTTGAATAAAAAGCCGGATTAGCCCTGGGACCCAGGATTATCCAGAGTCCTCCGCCAGTCTCTAAATAATTTTTTAGATTTGACCAGGTGCCACTGGATAAGGTTTTTACGTCATTCAGGATTATCACCTCATAATTACTCAAATCCTCCTGCTCCAAAGTCGATTGGCCCACTGATTTTACGTGCAGATTCAAGTTCAGCTTTTCTTCCGGACGCAGCGCTAACTGCAATAGCCGGTTGTCAGCCTGGGTCTCTCCGGCAACTAAGACTCTTATCCGGTCCGGAATCTTAAAAACGAAGTAGCGGTAGTTATCCGCAGGGAGATCATCTTCTCCGGATTCAAAATAACCGGAATGGAATCCGGGTTGCCCTACGCTGGAGCCAAACTGCACCGTAGTCTTGGAAAAAGGAGGGATCTTCACTTCGGTCTGGGCCACCTTTCTATCATCCAGATAGAAGCCGACCAGATGCTCTGTCGCCGTCTGGCGGCTGTGGTTATACACTTCTGACTTCAGGGTAATAGGCCGACCTAGCTCAATTAACTGGTTGCCGAAGTCTGTCTCGGAGACGGAGAGATTCTCGGTCTCTTCTCCGGGTAAGACCAGCCAGTAGATAGTGGCCCTGTTTTTCAGGGTATTTAATTTATCCCAGCCGGCTCCCAGCCTATTAGTCAAGAGATATAGCTCCCGATTCAGATTGGAGGAGGATTGCAGGAGTCTGGCAGCCAGTTCCAGGCTTCCGGAAAAGTTGGAGACGGCAAAAGATGGTCTCCGATTGGATAAATTCTCTTTCAGGCTCCAAAAATCTCTGGTGAAATAGGCGCTTTCCGGAGGAGCTGATAAATAAATCAGAGAAGCCTCATCCTGCCAAGAGAGGCTATTTAAAATCTCAGCCCCTTTTTTTTGAGCCAGCTCAAGGATAGTCCCCTGGCTGGTCTGGGTGGCCATGGAGTAAGAATCATCCACCAAAAGAACCACTGAGGAGGCGGCCCCTCTCCCCAGTCCGGCCAATTCTCCTTTTAAGGCGGGGCGGGCAAAAGCCAAAACAATCAGTATCACAATCAGGGTTCGCAATAACAATAGCAGGATATTTTTCAATTTGACTTGGCGAATTCTGGTTTTTTCCAGGTTCTGCAAAAACCAGAGGGAGGAGAATTCAACTTTTTTTAGCCGGCGCCGGGTAAAAAGATGAATCAGGAAGGGAATGGCGGCCGCGACCAGCCCGAACAATACCAGAGGGTTCAAGAAACTGGGCATCTATAACCGGGCCAAAAGCTTTTTGGCTAAAGATTGTTCCCGAAAACCAGAAGGGGAATTCAGCACCACCTGCAAGTATTCTTTAGCCTGAGGCTGGGCCCCTTTTCTTAAGCACAGTTCTGCCAATTGCAGATAAGTCTGCCCCACATAATAGGCCCGGTCTTCCAGCAATTGTGCCACTTTAAGATACTTCTGAGCCTGTTCCAAAGAATCAGAAACCAGATAAGCCCTTCCCATTAATAAATAGGCGAACCCCTCCTCCAGATTATTCTCCAGAATTTTCTTGGCCAAAAGCCGGGCTCTAAGGGCAGTGGAATCGACCAGCACCTGCTGGCCCAGAGCTCGATGCAGTTCAGCTCTCAAGAGATAATATTCCAGTTGCTCCTGCTGACCCCCTTTGCGAAATTCACTCTTCTCCAGATAGGACTGGCAGTTCTCATATTGGGCCGAATCGAAGGCCAGTCTGGCCAGATTGAGATAGGCCATCATCGAATTGGAGTCCAGGGAAATGCTCTTTTCAAGTTCCTGCCGGGCTAAGAGTAGCTCCCCTTTCAGCCAGTACATGTTGGCCAGCACATAGTGCCGGTTAGCATCCGAGCTGTCCTGGCCGACCCACTTCTGATAGTACTGGATTGCTTCCGAATAATCCCCCAGAATATAATAGATATTAGCTAAATCCGGAGTCCCCTTTTCTTCCGGATAACTCCGCTCTAATTCCTGGTAGAGCTCCAAAGCGTGTGGATATTCTCTCAGGCCGGTGGCCAGCTTGGCAAAGTAGCGAAGGTCTTTAGCCAAAGGGGAGTATTCTTTTAAGTAATTGAACCATTTCTTCTGCAGCTCATCTATTTTGCCGAAGTATTTCTCCAGCAGTTCCCTGCTATTTAGATCCGAAACCTCATTATAGAATTCGATCATCTTCTCCCGGCCGAATTTTTCAATCAAAAATCTCACCCAGGAGGCGGCCTCAAAATAAGCTATTTTCTGATCCTGCCGGCGATAGCTGGCTGAATTCAGGAGGCTGTCCAGGGGGATTAAATTCCCCTGCTCTAAATATTTCTTGGTGTAATAGTGGTTCAAAGTGAAAAATCCGGACATGCCATAGGTCAAGAAAAGCGGGGCATAGCCCCACTGGTTCAGAAGCATCAGTATCTGCAGATGGGGAGAGTCTAATAACTTGTCATGCGGGCCAAAGAGGACCCTGATTTCCTTCTGGGCCGGGAATAGGGCGGTTCCTAATTCTTTATTCCAGTTGGCCTGAGGATAGAGGCAGTTGTGATAATAGAATTCTAATTTGGTGATGGGATAGGCGTCATAGAATTTTCTGATTTTATCAAATTCACTCTCCAGATAGGCTTTGCTGTGGTTCCAGTAGTAATCGGCTAGTGAGTTCTTGAGGTAGTGAAAATTGAAGTGCACTGAAAAATCCGAGGCCCACGCTGTGGTGTCAAAAGGATTTTCTTCACAATCGATTTTCTGCTCCAGCATCTGCCAGTTCTTGAAAAGAATTCGATAAATTCGCCCGGGTTTGCCCGGCAATTGGGCCACTTCTAAAGATTGATTTTTCTTGAGCTGAACCTGTTTGAAGCTGGTTTTAATCTGGGGAGGGAGGCTAAAGATGTCGGCCCGGATCTGGAGTGTATTTAAGTCGGTCAGAATCGGCTGCAGGGCTAAGCTGGCATTCCCTAAGAAGATGTGATTATCTTTTCCCAGGACTAAGGTGACCTTCTCAAAATCTGCCACCATGGAGCTTTCCGGCCTATCCTGCCAGGCTTCCCGGAATTCGATTTCTAAGCTGACCAGTTCAGCCCCTTGGGCCAAAACTGCGCTCAGAACCAGCAACAGGGGAACCATAAGCTTTTTCATAACATCTATTATACTATGAGGGTTAAGATTTTCGCTAATGAATTTTCGCGTGAGGGAACTTCTTGCCAGCCTGCGGCGATTACTTCTTTATCAACTTCCTCAATGTGGCCAGATTCATCCGGTCGAATTCGCCTGCTGCGTCCTTGGGCGTCTCAAGCAGCTTGGGAATATTTTCCAGCCTCTTGTCATTCATGAAAAATCCGAAGCCGGCTTTGCCGATTTTCCCCTGCCCGATGTGGGCGTGCCGGTCAACTCTTGAGCCAAAATCTTTGACCGAGTCATTGAAGTGGATAGCCTTGAGTCTTTTTAGACCGATAATTCTGTCAAATTCATTCATGGTCTTCTCATAATCTTTCTCGGTCCGTATATCATAACCAGCTGCGAAAACATGACAGGTATCTAGACAGACCACCAATCTCCGTTTATCTTCGGTCAGGTCAATTATTTCTGCCAATTGTTCAAAGCGGTAGCCTAAATGACTCCCCTGTCCGGCGGTGGTCTCTAAGGCTATCTGGACTAGGCAGTCTTTAGTCTGGTCGTGCAGCCAGTCGATGGCCTCGGCTATCCTTTTGATTCCCTCTTTTTCTCCGGTTCCGACATGCGAGCCAGGGTGCATAACCAGTATTGGCACTCCCAATTGTTCGGCCCTTTGCATTTCAACCAGCATTGCCTCTTTCGACTTTGTTGCTAGCGCCTTATCTGGTGTAGCGACATTGATAAGATAGCCATTGTGGGCCACTACCGGACTTATGCCGGTCTCTTTCTGTTTGGCTTTGAACTCAGTGATTTCTGATTCGGTCAGAGGTTTGGCGTTCCACTGGTTGTTGTTCTTGGTGAAAATCTGGATGGTGGCGCAGCCGACTTCTTTTCCGGAGATGAAAGCATTAAATGCACCTCCGGCGATGGACATGTGAGCACCGATGAGGGGTTCTTTGGTTGTCATTTTTTCCTTATTTAGCGTAGACGGGGTTTTCCTACCCCGTCTAGGTTAAATTTAGCTTTCATTCCGAGGAGTTCCGATGAAATCGGGGCGACGTGGGAATCCCATTGTACTTCCACCAAATTCCTTGGTAGTCTATTTATCATTATTTAGTGTAGGCGAGGATCTCTTCCCCGCCTCTGTTAAAATCTTCTTTAACTACTTTCTGCTCAGTTTCGCTTCCTCTGCACACTTTTTTCTAAGATTTTTAATATAAGGCGTTAAAGGATTCGGCCATCCTCTCAAACACAACATGGGTTTTAACTCAGAAATAATGTTCTTCTCTGCTTCTTCGTTGCCTTTATCGAGAGGGCAAATGCCAACTTCTAAATTGTCCCTCATCCATCTTGTCAATCTTTCCTCACCATTTAGGTCAAAACTGAAGTTTCGAACATTTGATTGGGAGCCACCTTTACTTCTAGGTATTGCAACTAGATTAAGCTCCTCTTTCTTTAGAGCGCCTATAGTTCGTCGAAGGGTTGAGAAACCACTTTTTCCTGTACAAAAATGCATGTCATACTCTCTGGCAGCGAGGTTTTTGGACATTCCAATGTAAACGAGGCCGTTTTTAGGAATTGTATCTATTGGAAGTCTATCTCCATTTTTCAGGAAAATAGCATACACTCCAGCTTGAGCAGAGGCATGTAACCTATCAATAGAAGAGCGAGTAATCTCTAATTTGGTTAGTATTTCTTCGACACCAATAAAAGGATTTGATTTCAAAGTATACTTCCAATCACTTTTATGGTTTTTCTATCTAATTCTCACCTGGCTAAAATCATCTTCAAGGCAACCAAAAGCAGTGCCACTCCGAAGATTTTTTCTAAAATAACATTAGAGAGATTAGTAGCCAGCTTAGCCCCTAACAGACCTCCAATCACAAATCCGGCGCAGATTAAAGCTGCGATTCTTAAGTCAACAAATCCTTTCTGGTAGTAGGTCCAGGCGGCTAAGATGCCGATAGGGGGGACCATCAGGGCTAAAGTGGTTCCCTGGGCCTGATGCTGAGTGAGGCCGAAAATAAAAACCAGGGCCGGCACAATGATTATTCCTCCGCCGATGCCGATTAAGCCGCTTAAAATTCCGGCGACTAATCCTAAAAGCAAAAAGAGTAAAGTATCTGCCATCTTTCAAAACCCCTTTCAAAAAGAAAAAACGCACTAATTCGTAGGCGGGGTTTTCCTACCCCGCCGATATCACAAATTCACATCAATTTTCTTTTCCTGTTTCCCGCTTCCGCAGCACCAGCACCCTCCTTTGCCTCTTCTGGTCAGAATCACCAGACCCCATACAATCAGAAGGGCCGGCCAGATGACTCCCCAGGCCGAGCCGGTGAAAACTCCCAAATGCCTCAATAGAAAAATCAAACCGATTAAAATCAAAAGCCAGCCGAAAAACATGGTTCCTCCTTTTTCTAAAAGAGCCTCTCTCTTTTGCTCAGATAAGCAAACAAAGCCTCGTCAAAGTTAACTTTGGTATCCAACAAGACATAATCTATCATACTCTGCCGGCATTCCAAGGTGAATCTTTCAATCCAGTTTCGGACCGATTTTCTATATTCATCTCCAATCTGATAAGGTGAAGTGGAAATCTCCCGCTCGGTTTCAATGTCTTTGAAAATCGCTTCCTGGGAAAAATCGAAGAAGCGCTCTTTAGGGTCTAAGATATGGAAAAGAATGACTTCGTGTTTTCTGTGCCGGAAATGCTTCAAGCCGGATAAAATTGATTTGGGCGAATCGAATAAATCGGATAATAAGATGATTAAGCCTCTCCGCTTGATTCTCTCGGCCATTTCGTGCAGGGTCTCGGAGATGTTGGTAGACCGGGATGGCTGTAATTGCTCCAGGTGAGTCAAAATCACGTGCAGATGGGATAAAGTCGATTTAGGCGGAAGATATTTTTGAATCTTCTGGTCAAAGAGGACCAAACCGACTGAATCTCGCTGCTTGAGCATCAAGTAGGATAAGGCGGCGGAGAGATAGCTGGCGTATTCGAGTTTATTTATACCGTTGGAGTGATATCCCATGGAGCCGGAGGTGTCGATTAAAAGATAGGCCTTGAGGTTGGTCTCCTCTTCGAATTCCTTGACGAAGTATCGGTCGGTCCGGGAAAAGACTTTCCAGTCGATGTTTTTGAGGGGGTCACCGGGCATGTAGGGCCTGTGCTCGGCGAATTCGACGGAAAAGCCGTGATATGGGGAGCGGTGTAAGCCGGCGATGAAGCCTTCCACCACCAATCTGGCGCGCAGCTCCATGCCGGAGAGCTTGGAGATGACCTCCGGCCTCAAGAATTTTCTGTAGTCAGTTTTATCCATTGCTGGCCGTCATTGCGATGTAGCAATCCCTCAAATAGCCGCACTCATTCCAAGGAGAGCCGATACATCGGCTCGACGTGGGAATCCCATTGAACAGTGACGCATTTTCCTACAACTCTTCTGCCAAATCCTTCCACTCTGGATTCATTTTGCTTATCAAGTTAATCTTTTTTTGTCTTGAGTAATCTTTTATCTGTTTCTCCCTCACTATGGCTTGGTAAGAATCTTCACAGATTTCATAATAAACTAACTTATTTACATTATATCGTTTAGTAAATCCGGGAACAAGTTTTTGCTTATGCTGCCATGTCCTCTTGAGCAACCCATTGGTCACACCGGTGTATAGGACGGTATGGTTCTGGTTGGTCATTATATATACACAAAAGTTTTTACTCAAAAACAGTACTCGTCTTCATGCGGTGGGATTGCCACGCCCCTCGACATAGCTCGGGGCTCGCAATGACGTTTTTCATCTGGCTGTCATTCCGAGGAGCGTCAACGATGTAGGGATGCTCTTGACCTTACAGTCATTCCGAGGAGAGCCGATTTTATAGGCTCGACGTGGGAATCCCATTGTGCTGGCACGAAGCCTTTCGGTAACTTCTGGGTGGAGGAATTTGTGATAGCCGGTCATTGAAATTTTGCCTCTTTTCCGTAGGCGGGTTTTCTCACTGATGATAGAATGTCAGTTATACGACTCCAATGATGTGGCCACACTTACTACAATAAACCACAAGGGCTTGATAAGCCTTAGTCGGATAAGGACCGAGTGCAGAGTATGTGGTGCCATGCTCCGCTCTAAGCATTACAATTTCGAAATCCGATTTGTTACATTTCGGGCATATTGGTTTTGCCCCTTGAAATTTCTCTTTTATTTCTGCCATCGCTTTAACCTCCTGTTGCACATATGATTATTTGCAGCTGAGTGTTTTGCACCTTATTCACTTTTTGATGTTGTTTATTCTTCCTTCACATCCTCCAGCAACTTCCCAATAATATCCGTAGTCGTCACCCCATCCGCCTCGGCGTTGAAGCTGGTGACTATTCTATGTCTCAATACCGGCCTGGCCACGGCTTTGACATCTTCTATGGAGGGGGTGAATCTGCCGTCTAAGATGGCTCTGGTCTTGGCTCCTAAGGTCATATACTGGGAAGCTCTGGGCCCTGCTCCCCAGGAGACCCAGTTCTTGATATAGGGGAGATGATTTTCACCCGGCCGGGTGGCCCGGGCTATTCTGACCGCATAATTTATCACATGGTCGGCCACCGGCACCTTGCGGGCTAATTTCTGCAACCCAATGATTTCTTCTGCCCCCATGACTTTTTCTAAATTCCAGGTGTAGGCCGAAGTGGTGGTCTTCACAATCAGGTTTTCCTCTTCATGTGAAGGGTAATCGATGTAGATGTTGAACATGAATCGGTCCAACTGTGCTTCCGGCAGAGGATAGGTCCCTTCCTGCTCAATCGGATTCTGGGTGGCTAAGACAAAAAAAGGCTCGTCTAATTTGAAGGTCTCTCCGGCGGCGGTGACTTCATGCTCTTGCATAGCTTGTAACAAGGCAGACTGAGTCTTCGGCGGGGTGCGGTTGATTTCGTCGGCCAAGACTATGTTGGCGAAAATCGGCCCTTTGACGAAGCGGAAATTTCTCTTACCGGTTCCTACATCCTCCTCCAAAATCTCTGTTCCGGTAATATCCGATGGCATCAAATCCGGGGTGAACTGGATTCTTGAAAATTTCAGGTTTAATACTCTGGCAATAGTGGAAATTAGAAGGGTTTTTGCCAGTCCCGGTACGCCGATTAAGAGACAGTGCCCATTGGAAAGTAAGGCCACCAAAAGTTCATCGATGACCACATCCTGTCCCACGATGACTTTCTTGATTTCCGTTTTTATTCTATCTCGGGCCTGCCTTAGTTTTTCTACTGCTTCCAAATCTTGTTTGGTCTGGACTTCACTCATCACTCCTCCAACAATTTGAGTAAGCGCTCAAGGTTGTAAAAACATGTTACTTATTATACCCTAAATGGGTTAAAAGTGATTGCAATCTAATCAGTTAAGTTAATATTCAGACCTCCTTAAGTCAATTGCGGTTGGCCCATCTTTTTGGCTCGGCACACATCTTATATCTCTCTGCCGGTCAATCAAATAGACGAACCAAATTTCGAAAAAAACATACGGGGATTCAAAATGATTTATCAGTTAACCCTAACGGTGAGAATTAAGGGAGGATTCAGCCGCCGCTAAGAGTATGAAGGTAAAATTAAGATTTGATAGCCTCCGTCTGAGACTTTTGCTCATAATTTTCTTAGGTATAATAGCAGCCATATTTACTGCTCACTTACTTAAGATTGCCACAGCGGCAAAGGGCTGGTTGGAATCAGACACCTTTTTCCTATAAAAGCTCTTTATCCAGGAAGCCCTGGCCAGAGAAGTAAGAGAGATTCTGGGAGTTTCTGCCGGGCTTTCAATAGGGTGGGAAATTTCAGGCCTTAAGCCGGATTTGAAGATTCTCTATATTTCAGAGTTTATTGACCAGGCGATTATCCGACAAGGATTCTCAAATTACCAGATGGCCTTTCTACAGAAGCCAGTCAGCCAGGAGGATCTGGCGCGCAAGGTCGGTGAGGTCCTGGATTCGCAGTCGGTCGTAAGCATCAACAAATCTATTTCTATTTAGTCATTAACTAACCAGAGTCGGTTATCCCCTCCTTTTCCTACTGACAGATTGTGTCACAGGTAATTATTATCTTTTAACTTGACTTATTCTCTCGGGGGGGGGTATTTTCTTGAAGGCTGATCAGCAAAAAGAAGTTGAACTGAAACCAGTAGCCTTTAACTTTATGGGGAGGTGAGAAGGGATGAGAAGGTTTGCCCTTTTATTAGGGATGGTCGCCGCATTCGCAATTTCATTTTTAGTCACATTATTCTTAGGCGTGCAGCCCACTTTCGCAATGCCAGGTCCCTCAGATTATTGCCATCAAGTGGGAAGGTATGTCACTATTTGCGAGGAAATATCTCCAGGGCAATGGCGGTGCTGGGAAGAGCTTGAATATTCCTGCGAAAGTGGTTACACCGCTGGCCAGACAAGGTGTAATTGTGGCGGCGATCCGAGATGATATCTTAGAGGGTTCCTGTGGGGCGGGATACAAGGAACTCCGCCCCGTAACCCTTCTATCAAATATGACAAGGAAACTTATCATCGTTGGAACTTTATTACTCTCCTGCACGGCTTCGCAGTATCAGAAACAACTTTCGGTCCTGCCGGAAGCCAAGCGAGAACATTACAAGATCCTGAAGTATTCAATCGCGGCAGTTGGGGATAGAACTGAAATAGTAGAGTTTGACAGTATTCCGGCGAATGACTCTATTCAGATTGAACAGTTTGAAGAGAATTTTTGGAAGAAGCGCGACCCCAATCCCTTTACACCTGAAAATGAAATGAAAGTGGAGTTCGACAAGCGGCTGAAATATGTCCTAGAGAATTTCAGGAGCAGGCAGTATTATCGACCCTGGGATGAAAGGGGCGATGTGTATTTGAGATTAGGAGAGCCGACAGAGAGACAGACCAGTGTCGGTACGAAGTTTAAGTTTAGTAACCTCGCACTGGGAGGAAAAGTGCGCAATCCTCCCCGAGGTTCGGTCGAGGAAGTCACCAAGGAAGTCTGGACTTACTTCAACTTGTCAAGTTTCGGAAAACCTCTAACCTTCGCATTTCAAGAAGAGCTCACCAGGGGATTCGTGTCTATCCCGAGTGAACTGAGCGCGGAATCGTTCCAAGAGCATCTCATTAGCTGGGTTTCTAAGATTCAACAAGAGCCCATGCAATATTTCTATGATTATGGTAAAGGTGAATTACAGTATGCCTTTGGCCTTACCCCTTTTCTATTTCGGGAATCTCCCAACGTTTATGACATCTACCTGACCATCAATGCTCCGGCCAAGAAGTTGGTTACCCCTACTCTGGACTCGATTCACTACCGCTGGAAAGTTTTGGTGCAGGATGAGAGCTATGAGAGGCTTTTTACCGATTCTGCTGAAGGGGTAACCTATTTAGGTTCGGGTGCCGATTTGGACAAACTGGTAGCTTTAGACCAGAAGGAGCTGAGACTAAAGGCAGGAACTTACATCATTACTTCTGAGCTGGTTAATTCAGAAGGCAATAAGGGTGGGATGTTGCAGAGCAAGCTGATTTTGCCTCCGTATAAGTTTCCTAAAGAGATAGAGGTCAGCAAGGCTATTTTAGCCAAAGAGGTCAGAGTGGCTGATTCGACTGATTTCAAGTTTGTCCGGAACGGTTTAGTGATTAAGCCCTGGGTTACTTCCATTTTCGACCCGGCTCAGCCTTTCTGGCTTTACTTTGAGATTTACAATATGCCCTTGGATAGAGAGGGGCAAT
>Ga0209172_10001867_pt1 | contig 41107 bp, 35 predicted proteins | sample LarsenN4metaG_FD_184113 | JGI IMG/M metagenome (GOLD analysis project Ga0209172, IMG submission 184113) | Hot spring sediment bacterial and archeal communities from British Columbia, Canada, to study Microbial Dark Matter (Phase II) - Larsen... ... | reverse complement strand
CACGCAACTGGTCCCGGCTGGGTTCATACCAAAAACTTCCCCACGAGCGATAATCTTTCGACAGGATGACTTCGCCCGTGTCGTCTTTGTTGATGACGAAAAACAAGCCGTATTTCCCGGCGGGAACATCCTTCCCCTCCACTTTCGCGGGGTGCGAGAATTCGATCACGGTGTTCTCATTGGCGCCAGCGCGCCAGGGGGTTTCTTTGTTGTTGCCGAAACCCTGCGTGTTCCAGCCGTAGGGGACAAGTGCGCCCCAGATGTCACGGCCTTTCACTGCGGGTCTGGAATAATCTACCGTAATAGTCGAAATGCCGATGGTCTGAGAAACTTTTGCAGCAGGGCTTGCGGTGCGGGGAGTGGTAACTCCCTGCGATTGGGTGGGGGTTGACATAAGTACTGCCAAAAGCAGCGCTGCCAAACGGGGGGTAAGCATTTTCTTCATTTTGCTGATGTTTTTTTGTCAAAAAATGAAAGTACATTTCAAATGCGGGGCATTCAAAAATGAAGAAAAATGATCTGTTTTTGAAATAATTATAGATGAATAAAGCCTCAGGACAAGCCAACAGCCGGGTATGTTGTCTGTTGTGTATCAATTCCTTCCGCCACCGCCTTCGCCGCCGGCCCGGCGGCTTTCTTCATCAGCGGCGGTAGCGCGTCGGCGCGCATTCTGGATGTTATTGTTGCCAAAACGATAGGTCATGTTGACCCTCAATTGCTGTCCTTCCCAGGTGCCGCGCGCATCTATGTACAAATTGCCGATTTCGGTGTAAGAACTCCAGCGTGCCGTGCGCCACACGTCGGTAAAACTCAGTCGGAGCGTTCCGTTGCCATCCCAAAGGCGCTTGGTAAGGCCAATGTCCATGACGCCCTGCGGCCTGTTCACGTAAGCCCCCCAAAGGCCGCCCCAGTTGAACCAGCCCGACGCTTCGGCGCTGATGGTTTTGGTGAGCGTGAATGTGTGTTGCATCCAAAAACCGCCGCCGCCGACTTTGAGGTCAATGATGCGCTCGTCGCCGTAGTCGGCTTTGATGATGGCGTAGTTGTACCAAAAGTTGAGGTTTCCATTCCACCATTTGGCGATGGGAATCGGCGCGTTGAGACTAAGGCCGATATTGTCGCGGGTGGCAAGATTGCGCACCTGGATAAAAAACCGCTGTTTTTCTGTCACCGGGTCCAGTTCCTGGTCGGTCACGTTGGCAAAAGCGTTGAGGGTGCGGGCGTAGTTGGCGCTCAGGTTGATGCGTTGGAACATTGTCCAGCCAAGTTCCACCGTGTGTGTGAATTGCGGGCGCATAAAAGGATTGCCCCTGCGAAACGAAAGTTCGTCGAGGCGATATTCGAAGGGGTTCAAATCCTGATAACGAGGGCGGTCAATGGAGCGCCGGTAGGTCAGATTGAGCGCGTGGTTTTTGTTGATTTCGTAGCCCAAGGCCGCACTGGGAAAGAGACTGGTGTAGGCCGTATCCACCGTTTTTTCATCTACCGGCTTGTAAGCGATGAGGTCGCCATGTACGTCGGTGTGTTCGAGCCGGAGGCCGAGCTGTACGCTAAATTTTCCCCACTGCGTGTTGCCGTTGAGGTAAGCCGCCGAAATGCGTTCGCGGTATTCAAAAGTATTGCTCCGGTCGGGGTCGAGCTGTTCGCTGCCATTTTTTACTTCCAACAAATTAAAGGTGTTGTCGGTCGCAACGTTGGAGAACTTGGCGCCCGCGCCCAATTTGCTGTTTTTGCTTTTCCCAAATAAACTCAATTCCCGCTCATAATCGGCTTTGATAGACTGAATGTCAATGTCGCGCGGCATATTCATGCGAATTGCCGTAGACGAAAGCGTGTTGATATTTTCCGCGTCGCGGTAAAAGTTTTGATTCAAAACAGTGTGGCTGTCGCGGAACATACCGTAGTCGGCGTCAATATTGAGCGTGTTGCCGCTGGTGTCGGCAAATTTGTAATTGAGGTTAAAGTTGCTGTTCCAGTTGAACATACTGCCTTCATTTTCAGCAACCAGCAGCGAATCCACACGATTTTCTGAAAAACTGCCGATATCGGTGCGCGCCCGCGACCAGTTGTTGGGGGTAAACACGCCGCCGGTAGCCAGCACGCCGAACGTATGGCGCGCATTGGGCGAATAATCCACGCCGAAACGTGCGTTGTTGGGCCGGGCAAACCAATAGGAATTGTTGCGCTGGTCGAATCGGCGGTCGCCGACCCGGTTGTCGAGGTGCATCGTGTTGTCCCAGCGCCCCCGGAACAAACTGCCCGAACCAAAGAGGTTGACCTTGCGGTCGCGGTGGTTGATGCTGAATGACGCGTCGCCTTTGGCCGTGATGCCCTGGAAATATCCGAGGCTGACGGAGCCGTTGGTTCCCAGTCGTTTATCTTTTTTCAAACGCAGGTTGATAATGCCTGCGTTGCCTTCGGCGTCGTATTTGGCGCCGGGGGTAGCGATGATTTCGATGGCTTCGAGGTCGCTGGAGTTGATACTTTTGAGGAATTGTGCCAAATCCTGACCGGTCATCGGGGTGGGTTTGCCATTGATTTGAACGATTACATTCTGCCGGCCTTTGAGGCTGACGTTTTCGTTTTGGTCGAGACTGACGCCGGGGCTTTTGCGCAGCAGTTCCAGCGCATTTAAACCCACATTGGTGGGGCTGGCTTCTACGTTGAACACCAGCATGTCGGCTCTGACTTCAATAAGCGGCTTTTGCGCCACGACCGACACTTCCTGCAATTCCTGGGCACCGGGCGAGAGAATCAGCGACGGCAGCGCGACATCAGTATTTTCAAGATTAAAAATCTCCGAATCGGAAGACCGGAATCCAATCAACTGTGTCCGCACGAAGTAGCGTCCCGCCGGCACATTTTCAATTTCAAACCGGCCTTGATCGTCGCTCACAGCGCCTTTTACGAGGCCCGAGTCCTTTGCAGCAAGCAGCGTCACGGTAGCAAAACCGAGTCGTTCGCCTTTCGCGTCACTGAGGCTGCCAGTTATTTTTTGCCCAAAAGCTGTGTTGCCGAAGAAAAAAATCAGGGCGAACAAAGCCCCTGAACGCAAAAAAGAGAAGTCGCGATATGCCATAAACGGAGTGGGATGAAGGTCAAACCTGTGCAAAAGACTATTTGAAAGGACAATGATTGCATCGGAGATGGTGGCGATGCATTATTTCTCGACCAATTGTGCACTGCGTACACTGAACAAACAACCATCACAAGTCATTTTCATGCACTTTTATCTGCAGGCAAGTACATTGCAAACTTTCAAATTACCCGTTTTGCCAACCTGTAAAACCGCCTTTGCCTTATCTTGCGTCCTGTAAAAATCAACATCTATGGAATTGGCGCCTGGCATTTTGCTCGCCGTCGGTGTAATACATCTCGTCCGCAAAACCCTCGATACCGCCCGGTTGACTCCGGCGTGGGACAAAGTCTTGTCAAAAATCTGGCTGGTCTCTATCGTTTATTTTTTTGTTACCCTCCTGCCTTTTTTGGGTTTTCTCAAAGAATGGTACGGACGCCTGATTTATGTCTTGCTGCTCATAACAGTGTATTTGATGCGCGAACATCGCTCCGCCCGGCTGCTGTCGGGGGCGTTGTTGCCGGGCTTTTTCGTGTATGTGATTGACCATTTTTTTCGCTTCGCGTTTCCGGCTTTTCACGAATCCCAGAGCGATTTTTTCAATACGGCTGAATCGTTCGCAGGCCTGTGGCTGCTCGGATTCGGCATTTATGCCTTGATTCAGAACAACAAAGAAGTTAAAAACCGGCAAAAACAGGAAGAACGCATCCGTCAGGCCGAAGCCCGCAAGGCCGAACTCGAACACCTCGTGGCCGAGCGCACTGCCGAACTGACCGAGCAAAAAAACGAACTCAAAAAATCCCTGGCCGAACTCAAGGCCGCACAGGACCAACTCGTTCATTCCGAAAAAATGGCCTCGCTCGGCGAACTCACCGCCGGTATCGCCCACGAAATTCAGAACCCGCTCAACTTCGTCAACAACTTCTCCGAACTCAGCGTCGAAATCGCCCATGAACTCCTGGAAGAATTGGAAAAACCCGATTTTGACCGGGAACTCGTAAAGGACTTGGTGAGCGATTTGACCCAAAATCAGGAAAAAATCAACCATCACGGCAAACGCGCCGCCAACATTGTGACCGGGATGCTCCAGCATGCCCGCAGCAGCACCGGCGCCAAAGAACCCACAGACCTCAACGCTTTGGCCGACGAATATTTGCGACTCAGCTATCACGGCCTCCGGGCGAAAGACAAAAGTTTCAACGCGAAAATGTCCACCGATTTCGACCCGACGATTGGGAAAATCGAAGTCGTGCCCCAAGATTTAGGGCGCGTGTTGTTGAACTTGATTAATAACGCCTTTTACGCCGTTCACCAAAAAAACACCCAACTTTCCGAAAGTTCTCAACTTTCGGAAAGTTACAGCCCCACCGTCACCGTCAGCACCAAAAAACTCAAAAACGCTGTCGAAATCCGCATCCGCGACAATGGAACGGGCATCCCCGACAGCCTGAAAGCCAAAATTTTCCAGCCGTTTTTCACTACAAAACCCACCGGGCAAGGCACGGGCCTGGGCCTCTCGCTGGCCTACGACATCGTGACCAAAGGACACGGCGGCACGATGGAAGTGGAGACGAAAGAAGGTGAGGGGACAACATTTTTGATAAAACTGCCCGTGTGAATATTTCGAACACAGAAGCACTGAGTTTTTTTGTCATCACGGAAAGAATTTCCCTGTGCTCTCCGTGTCTCTGTGTTCAACAAAATAAAATCGTATGAAAATTTTAGTCGTTGACGACGAGCAAGACATCAAGGCGCTGTTCGAGCAGCGTTTTCGCCGCGAAATCCGCGACGGCGCTTTCCAGTTCGCCTTTTGTTTTTCGGGCGAAGAAGCCCTCGCGTTTTTGCAAGAACACCCCTCGGAAGCCATCCTGATTTTGTCCGACATTAATATGCCCGGCATGAGCGGACTCGAACTTCTGGGCAAAATCCGGGAAAAATCGCCCGCGCCGCCGCCGTTCATCGTGATGATAACGGCTTATGGAGACCCCGAAAAACAAGCCGAAGCCATGCGCCTCGGCGCCAATGATTTTTTGAACAAACCACTGGATTTCAATACGTTGAAAGAAAAATTGGCCCATTTGGAAGTTTGAATTGTTTGAAAAGTTTGAGGGGTTTGAATGGTCAATTCTCACATTCTTACATTACCGAATTAGCACATTAAAAGCATGAGCGCCAAACACAAAATATTAGTCGTGGACGACGAAGACGACGTGGCGCAACTCATCCGCCAGAAATTCCGCCGCGAGATACGCGATGGAAAATACGAGTTTGTGTTCGCGCAAAACGGCAAAGAGGCGCTCGCCCGGCTCGACGAAAACCCTGACGTCGAAGTCGTGCTCAGCGACATCAATATGCCCGAAATGGATGGCCTCACCCTCCTGCAAAAAATCAACGAAGCCCATCCATTGCTGAAAACCGTCATCATTTCGGCCTACGGCGATATGCCTAATATCCGAACAGCCATGAATCGCGGCGCCTTCGACTTCATCACCAAGCCACTCGATTTCAATGATTTAGAGCAGACACTACAAAAAACCATCCGCTTCAGTGAGCAACTCAGAGAAACCGTCCGCGCCGTGCAGGAGAACAACATCCTGAAAATGTATGTGGACGAAAGCGTGTTGCGCTTCATGTGCTGTCAGGAATTCGAGTCGTCGCTGCTCGTCAACGAAACCATCGAGGCCACCATCGCTTTCATTGACATCTGCGGGTTCACGGCCATTTCGGAACGCGAGCCGCCCGACGTGGTGGTGCGCCTGCTCAACAAGTATTTTGACATCATCGTGAAGGCGATTATCGCTGAAGGCGGTTCGGTAGACAAGTTTATGGGCGATGCCGTGCTGGCCGCGTTTAAAGGCGACGAGCACCTCGTCCGTGCGATTCGCGCGGCGCTGTCGGTGAACGCGAACATCCAGTCCATGAAAGACACGCTCTCCGACGCGCAGACCTTCCTGCCCAAACTCTCCATCGGTATCAACACGGGCGAAGTAATTTCGGGCAATATCGGTTCCGACACGCTGCGCCGCTTCGATTTCACGGTCATTGGCGATGTGGTGAACACCGCCCAGCGCCTTCAGTCCGTCGCCCAGCCGGGGCAAATTCTCATCAACCAGGCAACGTACGAAAAAGCTGCCGCCCGCTTCCAATGCCGGAAAGTCGGCGAAGTGACGCTCAAAAACAAGGCGAATCCGGTGGTACTTTGGGAAGTATTGGGATAAGCGATTAAGAAACTGTTACTTTCGCCACCTTACTCATGCTAATCCGAATCATTTCTTCACACAACTTACCCTATTTCGTATGAAGCAACTTTTCTTTCTTTTTTTCTTCCTGGCCGCTCTGAGCAGCCTTTCCGCCCAAACCACCCTTCGAGGTAAAGTCACCGATGAAAATGGCGAATCGCTGGCGGGCGTCACCGTCACCGAACGCGGCACCACCAACGGCACCGTCACTGCCGCCGATGGCTCGTTCAGCCTTCGTTACAGCCGCCCCGATGCCGTCATCGTGTTCACCTACACCGGCTATGCCACGCAGGAAGTCGTCACCGACGGGCGTTCGGAAGTGAACATCGCGATGATTCAGGACAACAGCCTGCTCGACCAAATCGTCATCGTAGGCTCGCGGCGCGGCAATCGCGTGCAAACCGAAACGGCTGTGCCTGTGGATGTTATCAACGTAGGAGCCATTACGTTGACCACTGCTCGCACCGACGTTACTTCGCTCCTCAACTACACTGCGCCCTCGCTCAACTACAACAAACAAAGCGGCTCCGACGGCGCCGACCACATTGACCTCGCTACGCTGCGCGGCCTCGGCCCCGACCAGACACTCGTACTCGTGAACGGCAAGCGCCGCCACCAGACGGCCTTTATTTCAGTATTCGGCACACGCGGACGCGGCAACTCCGGCACCGACCTCAGCGCCATTCCGATTCAGGCGATTGACCGCGTGGAAATCCTGCGCGACGGCGCATCGGCCCAGTACGGTTCCGATGCCATTGCCGGCGTGATGAATATTATTTTGAAAAAAAATCCGCGCCGTTTCAGCGCCGATTTTGGCGTGTCGGGCTATTATGATGAAAAATATAACCCCGCTTTCGATGATGGCCGTGCAGGTTTTTATGAAATAGAAGACGGGAAAAAACTCGATGGCATGCTTTACAGCGTGGGCGCCAACTACGGCCTGCCCGTCGGCGACAAGGGTGGCGTCGTGAACCTGACCCTGAATTATGCCAATCAGGGCAAAACATTCCGCCAGGAACTGGACAACGAATTACCCATCAACATTTACCGCCGCGCGCATGGCGACGCCTCATTGCAAAATTTTGGCGGCATGTTCAACGCGGAAATTCCGCTGAAAGACAACGACCAACTTACGTTTTATTCTTTTGGCGGCTACAATCGCAAAGAATCGGACGCCTACGCATTTACCCGCAATTTCTCGGCGCGTCCCGACCGTTTTCCTACCGACCCCAACGGCGGGCTCATCCAGGTGCCGGGCATTATCAAGGAAGACCCTGAAGGAGAGTTTTTCTTCAATCCGCACATTCAGACCGAAATCCAGGACCTATCCTTTGCAGCAGGGCTGGAAGGCGAGTTTGGTGAAGGCTGGAAATGGGACGGCAGCAACACGACCGGTTACAACGATTTTCATTTTTTCGGCGACAAAACCTTCAACGCAGGTTTGGGCGCCACCCAAACGAACTTCGACGACGGCGGCTTCAATTTTTTACAAAACACGACCAATCTGAATTTGGGGAAACTTTTCCCGCACATTATGAGCGGCCTAAACGTCGCATTCGGAGGCGAATTCCGCTACGAAAAATACCAACTCTATGCGGGTGAAGAAGCTTCTTACGCCAACTACGATTCCCTGAAAGCCTCCGGCGCGCAGGGTTTCCCCGGCTATCAGCCAGCCGACGAAGCTGACGCTAATCGCTCTTGCGTAGGCATGTACGGCGACGTGGAACTGGACGTGACCCAGAGATTTCTCGTAGGCGCTGCTGTGCGTTTTGAAAATTACAGTGATTTCGGCTCTACCCTCAATGGCAAACTTGCTACCCGCTACAAAATCACCGACAATTTCAACCTGCGCGGCTCGGTCAGCACAGGCTTTCGAGCGCCGTCGCTGCAACAAATCAACTTCAGCAGCACTTTCACGACGGTGCAAGGCGGCCAGATTGCCGAGGTAAAAATTGCTCCGAACAACAGCCCCATCACCCGCGCGGCAGGTATTCCCGAACTCAAAGAGGAAAAATCCGTGAACGGAAGCATCGGCTTCTCTTTCAAACCTACCCGCGAACTGACCTTGACGATGGATGCCTACCACGTAAAAGTGGACGACCGGGTCGTACTTTCAGGTCAGTTCAGTGCCGATGATCCTGACCTGAATCCCGCGCTGACGGATATTTTACAGGACCTGAATGTCAGTTACGCCCAATTTTTTGCCAACGCCGTAAGTACGACCAACAAGGGAATTGACATCGTCCTCGATTATAACCATCGTGAAGTGGACGGGCATTTTCGCACCTTGCTGACTGCCAATTTCCAAAAAATGACAATTGACAAAATCAACGTTCCGAGCGGTTTGGCCGGTTTTGAAACAACTTTCCTGAGCGATCGCGAGCAAAAATTTATCCTCGCTTCGGCGCCTCCTGTCAAAATGGGGCTCAACGTGGAATACGGTGTCAAAAAACTAACCGTCGGCGCGCGCTTGAGTTATTTCGGCGAAATCACGTTGCTGGGTTATGGCGAAGACGGGCTCGGCATTGATCCGATGGTGCCAACCGACATCGGCTCCGGCTACGTTCCAGACAGGTACGTGTACGGTGGCAAGTTTGTCCCCGACGTGTACGCTTCGTGGCGTTTCAGCGACAACTTTACCTTCCATCTTGGCTGCGACAATATCGCGAACGTTCACCCCGATCTGGCGTATGCGCCGGGCGCGGCAGGCTGGGCATTCAACAATGAAACAGGCGGCCCCTGGGATGCCGTGCAAATGGGCGGCAATGGCCTAAGGCTGTTTACTCGCCTTGCAGTCAACTTTTAACGGTAGCGAAAATTCTTTTATTCAAGAGTTCTTGCTGCAAAAAACAAGCGTTCGGGACGGTCGTCCCGAACGCTTGTTTTTTATGAAAATTAAAAAAGCCGCCAATACTTACGCATTGACGGCTAATAAACCCCAAAAAACCAAATGAAAACTAGGAGCTAAGGTAAAATCGTTTTTAAATAATTCGCCAAAAAAAATGTTAAAATTTTAAAAAAAATTGAGTCAATATGTTCAACAAAACAAAAACGCCTCGTTCGGATAAAACCGAACGAGGCGTCATGTAAAACAGGCTAAAATTACTTCTGCGTGGGAGTGGTCGAAGAAGTCTTCGACGCTTTCGATGCGCAGCAAGCTTTGCCGGTAGCAGCACCGCCAGCGCAGGCTTTCTTTTCAGAAGCGGAGCAGGCAGCAGCTTTTTTTACCGAAGTTTCTTTATCCTCAGCGGCGATCGTAGCGGATTTGGGCGCTACGTTTACGAAAGTGTTTGTGCCTTCGTCGAACTGAACGCTGACGAACTTCACATTGCCTTGAGCGTCTGTTTCTTTACGTACGTAGGAAACAGTACCATCTTCAGCCTGGCGTTTTTCGATGGAAGCATCGGAAGCAGCAGCTTTCGCAGCTTTATTGGCGCAGCAAGATTTAGAAGCGGTAGCGCTGGAGCAGGTCTGGGCATTTGCAGTAGCGATGCCGAGTGCGAAGAAGAACGACAAGAGAAAAATCGCTTTTTTCATGAGTGTCAGAAAAGTTTTGCGAGTGAAAAAATAAAAGCGGCTTCAAAAGTAAGTCGGGATTTCTGAACCGAAGGCAATTTTAGGAAATCTTAACACGAATGAGTTGGCGACACTCATTCACCCTTTATTTCCAGCCAAAATCGCTTTGTAGCGGCCCGGATCGTTGAGGAGTTTGACGGCCTCTTCTACTTCGGGGTCGTTTTTCAGGCTTTTGCGCACTTTGCCGCGCTGGAAATAGTAACGACCCACGATTTCCTGCTCGATTTCATGCAGAATGCGGGCTTTATTTTTCGCCAATTCGCCTTTTTTCTCGGCTTTGACTTTGTTTTCCAACACCTGAATATCGAGGCTGACGGGATAATTTTCGCTGGCGGCAAGTGTTTTTAATTCCTTGATTTTCTTTTCCGTAGCACTTTCCCAGTCAAAGTTTTTGCTCTGCACGAAACGGCTGAAATCATCCCAGTCGTTGAACGAAAATACTTCCACCGAATCAATGGACTTGTGTTTGAGCGCAAACTGCGTCACGTAGTCGAAGATGATGTTTTGCTGGAGCAGGGCTTTGACGACGCCGGTAGCCGTGTCGTGCGGCAGCACGACGTCGGGTTTGATGCCGCCACCGTCGAGTACGACGCGGCCATTGCGGGTTTTGAACTGGGCGCGTTCCGAATCGGGGATGTCCACGGGCTCGCCATTTTTGTAACGCACGGCTTGAATGCAGCGCCCGGAGGGGATGTAATATTTGGCGGTAGTGAGTTTCACTTTCGCGTTGTAGCCGATGTCTTTCATATTTTGCACGAGTCCTTTGCCGTAGCTGCGCTGCCCCATGATGACGGCGCGATCGAGGTCTTGCAAAGCGCCGGAAGTGACTTCGCTGGCCGAGGCGCTCCATTTGTCGAGCAGCACGACAAGCGGGATTTCTTCATCCACAGGGGAGTTGAGGGTACGGAAAGAATTATCCCATTCGGGCACTTTGCCTTTGGTGCTGACGACGAATTCGCCGCGTGGGACGAACACATTGACAAGGTTGACGGCTTCGTTGAGCAGGCCGCCGCCGTTGCCGCGCAAGTCGAGGATAAGCCCTTTGAGGTTGGGATTTTTCTTTTTCAAATCTTCGAGCGCTCTAGCGATGTTGCGGGCGGCGTCGTGGGTGTAGGTCGTGAGGTTGACGTAGCCGATATTTTCAGCCACGAGGCCGAAATGCGGCACATTGGGGATGTCCACTTCCTCGCGTTCGAGCGTTATTTTCAAATCTTTCGTCTCGCCCGGGCGACGGATGAGCAGTTCACTTTTGGTACCCGGGAAACCGCGCAAAAATTCCATCATTTGCACTTCGGTTTTGCCTTTGGCATTCTGGCCTTCCACGGCGAGGATGGCATCGCCGACTTTCAAACCCGCCTTTTGTGCAGGGCTTTTTTCATAAATTTCGGTAATCACCACGTAGTCGCCCATGAGTCTGCCATCAGCGCCGATGCCGTTGTACTTGCCATCAGTCTGGATGCGGTAGCCCTCGATGTCGGTTTCGGAAATATAGTTGGTGTAAGGATCGAGGCCGCCAAGCATGGCGTCGAGTCCGGCGCGCATGACTTTGGCCGGGTCGAGTTCGTCCACGTAGGAGTGATTCACTTCCCTGTAAGCGTTGGCGAAGATTTCAAGGTTTTTGGCAATGTCGAAGTATTTGCCCTGGCCCCAGGAAGGGGTGAGAAGTGAGAAAAGGAGAAGTGAGAAGAGAATGCGTATGTTGTTCATATTTTTTTGAAAATCAAAAGTTTAGCGGTATCGCGTTTTTGTCATCCGCCAGTAGGCGGATCTACACAATACACGTTTTTCAGAAGATTCGAAAAATCCCGGCTTGGGCAGATCCGCCTACTGGCGGATGACAAAAAATCGTATCAGTTCAAAAATTCCTTCAGAATCCCCAGCAATTCTGCCGGTTTGTCTGCGTGAACCCAGTGCCCGGCGCCTTCCACCGTGACGATTTCGGCTTGCGGGAACAGGGTTTTGATAAACGGAAAATCGTCGTCTTTGATATAATTGGAGCGGCTGCCGCGCACAAAAAGTGCGGGTTTATCGAACGGTTCGTGGCCTTGCACAGGCGCGAGGATGTCGTCAAAATGTTTCCACAAAACCGGCAAATTCATTTTCCAGGTAAAAGTGCCGTCGTCTTCGCGGGTGATATTTTTCAACAAAAATTGCCTTGTGCCGACGTCCGGGATTCGTTCCGAAAGATAGGTTTCAGATTCTTGCCGGGTTTTCATTTTCGACAAATCCATGCTGAGCAAGGCGTCAAAAATGGAAGAATGGTTGTCTTCGGCGCGATCGGGCGCGATGTCTACCACCACAAGGCGCTCCACCATTTCGGGGTGCGAGAGCGCGAGTTGCATGGCGACTTTGCCGCCCATGCTGTGCCCCACGATGGCTGCGGAAAACATCCAGTGGCTTTCCATAAACGCCTTCAAATCTTCCGCCATTTCCGGGTAAGTGTGGCTCGGCAGGTGTGGCGAACGCCCATGATTGCGCAGGTCGGGCGTGACGACGAGGTGGGTGTCGGCAAGTCCTTTGGCGATGGTTTGCCAGTTGTCGGAAAAGCCGAACAGCCCGTGCAGGATAATGACGGGATTGCCTTGGCCGAATTCGCGGTGATACAGTTCCATGAAGAGAAAAGAACAGACGAAGGGTTTTCTGGTTCTGAGAGAAGGGTCCGGCGGATTTAGAAATCAGAGAAACCCGCCCATTTGTTGCCGAATTGTTCCCAGAAAGCCAGGACTTTGCCGCGTGCGGGGAATTCGGAATAAATTTCGCCGCGACGGATGCAGTGCAGCACGTGTTGGGTGGGTTTCGATACGTCGTCGGGCAAGTTATTGAGCGGGAGCCAGGCCACGTCCTTGAACTTTTTGGGTTCCAGCGATTCGGGTTCGCCGTGAAAGCGCGCAGTTTTGAAATAAAGCACGAGCAAGGTTTCGTCTTTTTTCAGTTTGTGGCGGTGCAACACGTGCACGAGCGTCAGGTCTTCCGGTTCGACATGGATGCCAGCCTCTTCGGAGGCTTCGCGGGCGAGGGCTTCGCGGGCAAACTCGTGTTCTTCCACGTTGCCACCGATGAGCGAGTAACGCCCGCCGTTTTTCCTGGTTTGCCGGAGGCAAAGGATTTTCCCGTTTTCTTCCACAATCAGCCTTACGGCAAAAATGAGCATGGCTGTTCAGTGATTACATGAACAAAATTTTCAATCGGCGAAAGTTAGGGGCAAGCGCGCAAAGCGCAGGTGAAGTTTTGGTAAAAAGCTGCGAAATATCCGTTAGGCGCCAAAAAAGGGGATTTTTTGCATAAAAAAACAGGCTGTCTCACAAATCACCGACTTGTGAGACAGCCTGTTTTCAAAGCGCCGGAGCCGGATTATTCCGCATAAATCTCCAGCAAAATAGCCTGCAAATCATCTTTAGGGAGTTTTTGAGCGGCCAGTTCCTTGCGTTTGGCAGCGCGTTGGGTGCGCACATCGGCTTGCGTTTTATTGTAAAGTTCAACCTGTTCTTTGCTGCGCAACACACGGCGGATGCTCGCCAGCGTGCTTTTTTGCAGGCTTTCCAATTTGGACAAATAAAGGCTGCGGTTGCTGGTTTGGAGCGAAGCAATTTGATCCAGGTTGCGCAATTTGCGCTTTTGGATCGTGAACATTTCCTTCGCCTGGTCGGCATTGAGCGTGTATTTCGCCACGAGTTTGTCGGTGGCTTCGCGGGCAGCGGCGTCGTTGGCGGGCGGTGTGGCGGCGGGTGGCTTGGACTTGACGTCTTGTGCCGACACGGCCAGAGTGCTTATGAGGAAAAGCGCGAGGGCGAATAATTGTTTCATAGTAATCGTGTGACTTTGGATGTTAGACGTTGGATGCCGGAAGTTCGTTTGTGAAAATCGGTTTTTTCCCAAAAACGCGAAGAGTGAGCGTCTGATTTTCAGCGTCCAGCAAAAGTAGGTAAAGTTTGCAAACGTCCATTTTTCGGCGGCGAAAAGTGTCGTTTAGCGGCATTATTCGCCAAAATCGAGCGGCTCGTTGTCAATAACGAGTTTCCAGCCAGCGCTTTCCACCATGAACTGGATGAGTTCGAGCATTTTATCGGCCTGTTCTTCGGCGGCGTCCATGAGGTGACTTTTTTCAGCCTGGTCGCGGATGAGGTCTTTGGCGCGCTGGTTGATGCGCGTGTAATCTTCCGGCGAAAACGACGCGAAAAACCCTTCCGAAATGTCGTAATAATCGAGCGAGTGGTCAATGCTCAGGATTTGCGGCTCGGGTAGCGCGCTCATACGAATCGTTTTTGTCGCAGGGTCGGCGGTGAGGTTCAGTTGTTCCAGGTCGTAGCCCGCCGACACGGTAGCCCGCACACGCACCAGCACTTTTTTGTCCCACAACATGGTAAAATACCCCTGATACTCGCTGTAATTGTAAATTTCGGAGAATTGCCCCTCCACCGTGATGAGTTTGGTCACGGCCTGAATTTTTTCCAGCAGCACACTCGCGTTCTCCACCGGTTTCGATTGCGGCACAAAATACCGGTAGGTCAGAAAGCCGCCTACGAGAAAAGCGGCGACCACCAGCAACATTTGAAAAAAACCTTTTGTCATTTTATGGGAAAAATTGAGGGTTCAAAGTTGGGGAAGTTTGCACTTTCTTTGCCGAAACTTTGGAAATTATGATGCTAAAAACCGGCGGATGCTTGCAGCACGCCAATGGCTTGCCCCATTTCATTCATCATTCATCGCTCATCATTCTCTTTCTTCTTTTTCCGTTTTTTCTTTTTGCCCAAACGGACACGCTGCGGCTCATTTTTGCCGGCGACATCATGGGACACGCGCCGCAAATCAAAAGCGCCGAAGTCGTGGCCGGAAAAAAATACGACTACGCGCCTTGTTTTAAATACGTAAAACCCCTGCTCGACCGCGCCGACCTCGCCATCGGCAACCTCGAACTCACCCTGCCCGGCAAACCGCCCTACAACGGCTACCCCATGTTTCGCAGCCCCGATGCGCTCGCCGAAGCGCTCAAAGAAGCAGGTTTCGATATCCTCACCACGGCCAATAATCACTCGAACGACAGCCGGGGCGCCGGTGTCGTGAGCACCATCAACACCCTGCGAACACTCGGTTTTCAGCAGACAGGAACCTTCAAAAACGCGACCGACCGGGGCAGCACTTATCCCCTGATGGTGTATAAAAATAATTTCAAACTGGCTTTCCTGAACTACACCTACGGCACCAACGGCGTCCCGACCGACCCTCCCACGATTGTCAATTTGATTGATACTGTGCAGATTAAAAAAGATTTGGCTGAAGCCCGCGCCCGCAAACCGCATTTCATCATTGTCGTGATGCACTGGGGACTCGAGTACCAACTAAAAGAAAACGACGAGCAACGGCGATTGGCAAAATTCCTCATCCTGCACGGCGCGGACATGGTCATCGGCGCGCACCCGCACGTGGTGCAGCCCATTCGCACGGAGAGTGTGACTTTGCCTGATGGCTCGGTGAAAAAAGCCATCGTCGTGTATTCGCTCGGCAATTTTATTTCCAACCAGCAGCAGCCCAACACCGACGGCGGCATCCTTTTTCAAGTGGATTTGCTGAAACAAAAAGGCTCGCCCAAAGTGACGACCGCCAACGCCGGCATCATCCCCATCTGGCGCTACATCCACAAACCAGCGACCGGGAAATCCACTTTTTACGCGCTTCCGGTGGCTCGCCTGGAGAAAAATCCCGACCTGTTTCCCGGCATGGCCGATGCGTCGCGTGCCAAAATGAAGCAATTCGCCGCAGCTTTGCGGGCGCGATTGGATTATCCCGAAATCAAATAAATTGATCTGAAACACTCAAAATCTGGCAAAAGATGCGCCTTTCCATCCTGCAAACGTCCCTGACCTGGGAAAATCCCGAAGCCAATCGCGCGATGTTTTCCCAAAAACTGGCGCTTCTGCGCGGGCGAACCGACCTCGTGGTGTTGCCCGAAATGTTCAGCACCGGCTTTTCGATGAACGCCGCCACGCTCGCCGAACCCATGGACGGTCCGACAATGGCATGGCTAAAAACGACTGCTGCTGAAATCGGAGCGGCCATCGCGGGCAGTTTCATTTGTGCCGACAGCGGAAAATTTTTCAACCGGCTCGTGTTTATGCGCCCCGACGGTCATTTCGATTTTTATGACAAAAAACACCTTTTTTCACTGGCAGGCGAGCAGGAACACTTTTCTCCCGGCAAAAAAAGGGTTGTGGTGGAATGGCTCGGCTGGCGCATCTGCCCGTTGATTTGCTACGACCTTCGTTTTCCGGCCTGGAGCCGCAACAACCCCGGCTCGTTTTCCGCTGGGCTGGAGCCGCTCTACGACTTGCTTTTGTACGTAGCCAACTGGCCGGCGCGGCGCGCGCATCACTGGCGTTCGTTGTTGACAGCGAGGGCCATTGAAAATCAAACGTTTGTCGCAGGCGTCAACATCGTGGGCACAGACGGAAACAGCCTGGAATACACGGGGGATTCGGCGGTTATTGACTTTTCAGGGCAAACAATTTTTCAGAGTTCAGGCCAGGAAGACGTATTTACTGCCGAACTTTCATTGGAAGATTTGCGACTTTACCGCCGACAATTGCCATTTTTACAAGATGCCGATCTTTTTCAACTGTGTTGATAACTTTTTTCCATTTTTTGTTTCAAACACATTGATTTTTAAAAAGCGTTTCTACCTTTGCCCCGGCTTTTGCGGATTTTAGTCCCAATGCAGTTCATTTTAAAAGTCCTTCCGTGAACATTTCCGCCATGCGCAAAAGCCCTCGGAACTGCTTAATACCCCTCAAAAACGTGTCTAAAACCAACTTCTCGCTCATGGCGGAGCGAAGTAGTCGCCCCCAGCGGCTACCGAACCAAAACGACATAATTTATGTCAGATTCACTTCCTTCCAGTTGCCCCAGTAAACTGCAGTACCTGTTTTTTGCCCTTTTATTTTGTTTTTTCACTGTTCCATCTTTCGGTAACAACAACGACCCGCACACACCTGCTCCTCCCCCGGCGGCGGACGCCCAGATGATGCAGCTCCGCGAATTCATCGCAGGCTACGCACAGAACTTTGTCGGCATCGAATACCGGCATGGCGGCCACGCTTCGGCTACGGGTTTCGATTGTTCGGGATTCACGAGTTTCGCTTTGCGCGAATTCGGTATATCCGTGTCGGCAGCATCTTCGACACAAGCAACTCAGGGCGAAGAAGTTAGCCTCGATGCTGTATTGCCGGGCGATCTCATTTTCTTTGGCCGTCGCGGCCGAGTGACGCATGTCGCGTTGGTCGTAAAACGCACGGAAGAGGGCATTTTCTGCGTGCACAGCACTTCATCGCGGGGTATTATCGTGGAGAACATTTCGACTTCAAAGTACTGGAGGCCGAAAATCATGTTCGCCCGCGATGTCATTTCACAGCAAGCGTTGGAAAAATGTTTGTTGGAAGAAACGATGACTCCCGCTGTGGTTTCTTTGCCTGCTGAAGAGGACATGACACCCGAATGTGCGGAAGAATTCGAACAAACTTGCAGGAGTGTAGCGCCGCTGCCATTGCTGGCCGCGCTCGATTTGCAGGAACAATTCCAACGCGCACGCAGCACGCGTTTTTAACTGGGAAATCAACACCACACAAGGCTGAAAAGCCTAAAACTCTGTAGAGAGGAGGCTCACGGGCGGCATTGAAGGTCCGCCACATCAATACAAAACGTCCTATGAGAAAAAGGGCATTCCGGCGACGGAGTGCCTTTTTTCGTGTTCACTGAAGCCTTCCAATTTCGATCTGGCAACGGGCGATTTCACGCTCCACGTAACTGCGCGGGTCTTCGTCGAGGTTAAGCTCGCGTTGCAGTATTTTCAGGTCGTCGGGATATGCGGGCAAAAGTTCTTGCATCCGCTTGAGGTTGCGCATGGCCTGGCCCCACACTTTCGCTTCGCTGAACACCTCGAAATCGCGCTGACGGATTTTGAACTCCCGGATGAGGGCTTTGAGCGCATTTTCGATGCGGAAGTCGATTGTCCTGAATTTGGCAGTGATACGCTCCGGTTTTACGCGCATTTTTTTTCCGGTTTCCGTCTCTACGAGACTGTCTTTGTTCAAAGTGCTGTATTGTTCCTGCAGATTTTTTGCTGCGCGGTATTGATCGAGTGCGGCAGCATGGTTGTCGCGGAAGAAAAAGCGATCGCCATGAATAAGACTTGTATCCACAGCCTGATTTAAGGAGTCGAACTGCGCGATGACGCCGAGTTCTTTTTTCACGAGTTTGCTGGGGCGCGAAAGTTTGAGCACCCACACCCGGCGCGGGTGTGCCAATAATTCTCCGTAACTGCGAACGGCAGCGCCGTACAATTCTTCTTCTACGTTACTTTCTGCGATCGCCAGCTGTTCTTTCGCCGCTCTTACATAATCCCGCACAAACCAGATGCAAAAACCGATCATCACCGCGAGTGACACAAGCGAGGTGATGGCGACCATGCGGGCCAGACGGCGTTGTTTGCGAATGGCCGTCAATTCCGCTTCCATCATCTCGCGCCTTTTGGCTTCCTCCACTAATTTTTGCTCGTATTCGATCCGTTCCTGTTCGGCTTTTTCCTGGCGCCGGCGGCTGTTGCGCGACTCGATAATAGCCGGAAGAAGGGTGTCGTGGCTGATTTCGTAGTAAAAATCGTCGAGGCGGTTTTCCTTGCGCAAGAGGCGGTTGTCCACGAGTACGTCGAGGAATTCGTGGGTCACGCCGGGGTAAGCGGAAATCAGGTAATCGTCCACCATACTGCACCGGCGGTCGTTGGGTGTCACGAGGCTTTCTTCGATAAGACGCTGCACGGTGGCAATCATCACTGCCGGGTTTGCGAGTGGCTTTCCGGTTTTCCGGGCAAAAACGTCGGGCAGTGTTTGTAGCTGTTTTTGGTAAAAATCGCGGATTTCGCTTTCCAGCCCTTGCTGCGCGCCATAAAATTCAGGTGTAACTTCGAAGCCTTCCGGCTTTATTTCGTCAATGATTTTTTCCTCGATATACTGGCAAAGTATCTGGAGGTTAAAGGATTCGATTTCGTCCTGTTTTTTCAACAAGGGCAAATCGTCCGCTACTTGCGGGGTTTCCTGCCGGTCTCTTCCTGCCAGAAAATCAATGATTTGATCGAGTGCGTCACTTCGATACTGGAACCGGGCACTGGCATAGGAACCACCGGTTGCGTCGGCTGGAAGTGCGATGGCTTCTTCGGCCTGTTTCCGGTTGAGCGGCTGAAGCTGGTAGCGGTTGTGCAGGATGCCGGGGATAAGCGGGCTGACTTCGTCGAGCAGGTGCAAAAAGTCGGAGCGAATGCTGATGACGATGCGCAATTCCGGCTGGCTTTCCCACCAGCGCATGATGTCGGCGGTCAGGCTCGGGTCGCCTTTTTGGAAGCGTTCGAGCAAGGTAGCGCGGATGGCGTCGGGCATGACGCCGTTTGCCAGGTCGGCCAATTCTCCCAAAAAACGGCGGCGGCTGGTTTCGCTGTGACCAAGCGTGAACACTTCCTCGAACTGGTCGAACACTAAAACCGGCGTTGCGGGCAAGCCATCGAGGTCAAATTCGAGGCGCTTCATGTGCTCCCAGATGGTTTCCCGTTCGCCGGGGCGTTCGCCCGTCGTATCACGCCCGCCTGTGAGGTCGTTTTTTTCCAACAGTTCGCTCACTGTATCCACCAGCGGCGCGTCGGTTTTGTCCAGCCGAATAAATAAAGGTGCAAAATTCTGTTGCTCCAGATTGGGCGCCACGCCTGCCTGCAAAATCGAAGTTTTTCCAATGCCTGATTTTGCAAACAACACCACAAGTCGTTGTTGGAGAATCAGGTTGCTCAAACGCACGACATCCTCCCGGCGTCCGTAGAACACGGCGCTTTGTGCGCGGTCGAAAGGCTTGAGACCCGGATAACGACGGGGAAGGGTAGCGGCGTAAGGCGTCATGTAAGGTTCTCGATGTAGATTTTCAGTTTTTCCGCAATGTCGGCTAAATGTTTGTTTTCCTGTCCGTTGCCAAATACCGGCTCGCCATTGGGCGGGCGAATGGTACGCAATTTACCCAATGGCGTGGCGTCTATGGCGAAGTTTTTCAGCAAAATGGGCATCACGAGGAAGCGTTTGCGCGGGTCGTTGCGCTGGACGATTTCTTCCAGCAATGGCAATGCAGGGTTGGAACTGTCGAAAAAATCGGCGCTTACGAGCGGCAACACTATCTGCACGGAATCGAGTGTCTTGCGAATCCAGGCTTGCACGTCGCCCTGACCGACGGCATCGCGCAGGGTCAGAGTGCGAATTTTCAGGGGTTTCAAATGGCTGAGCAAAGCCTGACATTCGACGTCGTCTTTGGCTTCGTTGTGTAAAACAAGGGCTTCTGCCAGCACCGTACTGCTGTCGCTGGAAGCGTGACCATCGAGTTTGTTCAGGTACTCCTGGAGTTTGCCGACGAAGGTTTCCATGTCTACTTTGGGAAATTCCATGCGGAATTCTCCCTGGAAAAAAACTTTGGCGTAAGGGTCGGCTTCGGGTTTTCCTTTGAGCGGATAGGCGAAGGGTTGAATGCTGTTGCGGGCATTTTTGAACAACGCATCGAACAGTACGCGCAGGCTCCAGTCGTCGAAATCGAAACCCATGAAGAGGTAAAAACGCGGCACGGTGAACGCTGCCAGGAGGCTGTCGGGCAGGCGTTCGTGCTGGGCGCCGGTGATTTTGTTCACATAATTGAGCTGATCGCTGTAGGTGAGCACAAGCGATTCGGATTTTTTAAAAAATCCGAACAGATTGTAAATCAGCGGCGCCGCGTCGTCGCCAAAAGTGTAGAGCGGGTCGGAAGTCGGTTTTCTGAAATTGTAAAAATCGAAACGGTAGTCGCGCACGGCGGTGGCGTAGTAGCGGGCAAAAAAATCGTCGGGCGTGGTATTGATGATGATTTTGAAGGGCATATCAGCCAACTGCTCGAGCATGGGGTGCAGCTGCGCTTCGCGCTCGGCTTTGTTGTAAAAATCCTGCACATCCGAAATCAGCATTGTATCGGAGCGTTTGGCGCGGATGCGCAGGGTACTGGCGACGTGGTAGAGCGAGTTTTCTTCTTCTTTGCTCAGCCCAAGGTCTTTGGCCAGATGATTGGCGCACAGTTCGGCGAGCGGTTTGAAGTTGCCGTCGGGTTGTTTGGATGTGATGGCCGTCGGACCGAGAAACAGCACGCAGGAGCCTTCGCTGATGTTGCGGGCGATGTTCTGATAAATGGCATCGGTAAGTTCGGTCACACCCGGAGCGGCGGTTGAATCAGTAGGCATAGTTCGGTTGCAGTTTTGGAGTTGATAGGAGTAACAAAGGTAGAAACGTGTTCTGTAAGAACAAATTACGAGGGGCAAAAAGCGTACCTGTAAAAAAACGCCGGGGCGACTTTTCTCAAAGTCGCCCCGGCATGCCAAGCGTTCATTTCCGAAGGTTTCCGAATTTCGGAAAGTAGCAGTTTAGTTTTTGTTCGACACCTTCAGGTAATTCTCCAAAGCCACTGCGATGGAAGGCGCTTCGGGTGTGCCGGCCTGAATATTGACCGTCATGCCGCGTTCGCTCACCGCTTTCAGCGCAGCCTGACCGAACACACAGATGCGGCGATCTTCCTGCTTGAAATCGGGAAATTGCTCGAACATGGACTTGATCTCCAGCGCCGAAAAGAACGCGATGATGTCGTACTTGATGTCTTTCAGGTCGCTCAGGTCGGTATTCGCCGTGCGATACATGATGGCTTCCTGGATGGGCACTTTCAGTTCCTTGAAATAACGTGTCACATCGGGATTGCCCTGGTCGCTACACGGGAGGAAGAATTTTTCTTCCTTGTTGCGCAGGATGTAGGACTTGAGTTCGGTGATAGATTTGTCGCCGTTGAACACCTTGCGCTTGCGGAACATGATGAACTTCTGCAAGTAATTGGCAATCGTCTCCGTAGCGCAGAAGTATTTGGTTTCTTCCGACATTTTGATGCGAAGCTCGCCGCAAAGACGGAAAAAGTGATCTACAGCGTTTTTGCTGGTAAAAACAATCGCCGTGTAATCGTTGGGATAGACGCGATTTTTCCGGTATTCTTTTTCGGTAAGCCCTTCTACGGTCACAAACGGCACGAAATCAATGCGGACGCCAAACCTTTTTTCCAATTCGTCATAAGCGTTGCGCTGGACGGGTTTGGGCTGGGAAATAAGGATGTTGTGGACTTTTTTGAAGGTCTCTCCTTGAACAGGTGCAGCGGTTGCAGACATTCGGGAGTGTTTTATGTGAAATTTGTCGGTGAAAACGAGGTTAACAAGGTTTCACGGCTAAAGAGTTTCAAGGTTTGAAACAACCTGTTTTGCCTCTTTTTCCTTAAATTTTTGCCTGAATCATCGCCAGTTTTATCAACAACAACACCGGCGCGATTTCGACGGCACAAAGGTACAACAAAAAGTGGAATTTGTTGTCCGCCAAAAATTTGGAACTAATGCCCGCCGACCTTACGGCCCGATACACATAAAAAATTGTGACCAACCCCAGCGTCCAAAATGCCAGCAAACTCCTGTATTCATCAGCCGAAACGACGTTGAAGTCCTTTGGCGTAGAAGAAAAAGCCAGCAAAAAATTGAACGGCAACAAAAACAATCCGAGCACGCAATTGAAAATGACGATGAGGAAATTGTAGCGCTGCACCTCTTTTCCTACCGGGAACAGCCAACTCGTTATATTCAACAAAATATGTTTGGAAAGAAAAATAACGCCCGCTACGAAGATGCAAATCACGAGAAACAGCCAATTATTGAACGACTCCGGGCGAAAAAGGCGCACCAGCAAAAACATGAACATGCCGGCATTGAGCAGAAAACTGCCGTAAAGAAGAAAATAAGGCGTGAGGCCGACAAAACCGGAAGCCTCCCGCTGCGCGACGGCGAGGCCATTGTCGCTCAAAAAACCGCGCCATGCTTTGCCCACCACTTTACGATTGCTGGCTACGCAAAAAGTCAGAAATGCAAACATCCCGGCCAAAGTCCAGAACAGCGCGGCATTGGGCAGATTATTGCCGTGGCGCGGGAGGAAGGAAGAAGGCCGAAACGCTTCCGTCGTGTTTTCTGCCAGCGCAACGGCGGCGCCGGGCGGGCGGTGCGGCTTCACATCGAAAGGGTTGGAAACGGAAGCGGAAATTTCGCCAGGTGAGGAAGTTGTAGCAAGCCGATGCTTCAACTCGAAAGGATTCTTCGCATCCTGAGCTTGTGCCAGAACAAAAAAGCCACTGAAAAATGCCAGGACGAGGACGAACCGATTCATGCGGCAAAGGTAAACAGGATTTCGGAGCGATTTACTTCCTTCATTCAGCGAGGAAATCCCGCTATTTTCCCCGAATCATTTTAATCCTGTTTACCTTTGCCGCATCTCCGGTGTCCGGCTTCGGAAACCGGAATTTCTTTTTTAAAATGGCGTTTTTTGAGAAGTAAAAAGCCTGAAAATCTGCCGAAACACATTTTAACCCTCTCCCAATCACATAACCGTACAGCCTCCAACCATATAAAATGCACAAAATAGACGTCATACTCGGCCTCCAGTGGGGCGACGAAGGCAAAGGCAAAATCGTGGATTACCTTGCCGAAGGCTACGACATCGTAGCGCGTTTTCAGGGCGGCCCCAATGCCGGTCACACGCTGAAATTCGGCGGCAATAAATACGTTTTGCACACTGTGCCGTCGGGTATTTTTCGCGAAAATCTCATCAACCTGGTCGGCAACGGCGTTGTGCTCGACCCTGTCGTGTTCCAGCGCGAACTACGCTCGCTCGAACAAAGCGACGTCCGGTTCCACAGCCGCCTCCTTATTTCCCGCAAAGCCCACCTCATCCTGCCCACTCACCGTTGGCTCGACGCGGCAAGCGAAGCGCACAAAGGCAAATCCAAAATCGGCTCCACGCTCAAAGGCATCGGCCCCACCTACATGGACAAAACCGGGCGCAACGGGCTTCGCGTCGGCGACGCCGAACTTTCGACCTTTCGCGAACAGTACGAAGCATTGAAAGCCAAGCATTTGGAACTTTTAAAAATCTATCCGGTAGTTGATTTCGACCTCGAAGCGGAAGAAAAAGCCTGGTTTGAAAGCCTCGATATGCTCCGTACTTTACCCTTCGTGGATGGCGAATATTATATCAACGACGCCCTTGCAGCAGGTAAAAAAATCCTCGCAGAAGGCGCGCAGGGATCCATGCTCGACATTGATTTTGGCACCTACCCTTTCGTCACGTCGTCCAACACGATCACGGCGGGCGTTTGCACAGGACTCGGCGTGGCGCCGCAGCGCGTCGGGCGGGTCATTGGCGTCACAAAAGCCTATTGCACTCGCGTAGGCGGCGGGCCTTTCCCAACCGAACAAGACAACGAAACGGGCGAATTGCTCCGCAAAGAAGGTCAGGAATTCGGCGCTACGACAGGGCGCCCGCGGCGCTGCGGCTGGATTGATTTGCCGCAACTCCGCTACACGATTCTCCTGAACGGCGTGACCGAATTGTGCATGACCAAAATTGACGTGCTCAATATTTTTTCCGAAATAAAAGCCGCTACACACTATCGCTACGGCGGGCGGGAACACCAAAATATTCCCTTCGACCTTTGCAATATCGAGGTAGAACCGATTTTCAAAAACTACAAAGGCTGGAATGTCAGCCTCGATTCGGCCAGAACTTTTGAAAGTTTACCCCTCGAAGCCCGCTCTTATCTGGAAGATTTGGAAAAATATCTTGGCGTCCCGGTCAAAATGATTTCCACAGGACCGGAACGGGAAAAGTTGATTGTGCGGTGACGACACTCACTTAAAAACCGCCTCCATCACCTCCAGCGGCACGTATCCTGCCGACAAAAATTGCGTGTGAAATTTTTTCAAATTGAAGCCTGTACCCTCACGTTTGGCTGCTGCATCGCGTAGTTCGAAGATTTTTTTAGCGCCAATTTTGTAAGTCAAAACCTGTGCAGGCCAGTTGATGCAGCGCGTGATTTCCCGCTCGGCAATATCATCCTGATTCGGAATATTGGCTTTCCAAAAAGCCAGCGCTTCGGCCTTCGTCCAGCCCCGGTCGTGGATGCCCACGCTCAGCGCGATGCGTACCGAGCGCACTAAATCCCACTCCCATTTGCCAAGCCAGGCCATGTCGTCGCGGTAAAGCCCCATTTCTTCGCCGAAATATTCTACGTAGGTCGCCCACCCTTCCACCGTCCCGCCGGCAAACCAAAGCCCGTTCAGCGCATCCTGTGGCACATTTTCGCGGACGGAACGATGAAAGTGATGCCCCGGAATCGCTTCGTGCAAAAAGAGCCAGTCCATTGTCCGGCGATTGTGACGATTGCCATAAAAATTGAACTGAAAAACAGCTTTGCCGTAGGCGTTGTCGTCCTCCGAAAGGTAAATGCCCGGCGGCGTATAAGGCCCCGCATCCGGCCATGTCATAAAATCAATATCGGGAATATTGGCAGGATTTTGCTCGTACATCGAGCCGAGATGAGCGAGTACACGGTTTTTTACTTTTTCATAATCAGCCACAATGGAGTCGCGATTGGTCAGGAAAAAGTTACTGTCGTTCAAATAGTTGAGCCATCCGATGCTGTCATTTGCAAAGCCGGCCCGTGTGCGGATGCCGCTCATTTCACGGTGAATTTTAGCGATTTCCGCCAAACCGTACCTGTAAATTTCATCCGGCGAAATATCCACGCCGGTCGCGTAGCGAATATAAAGTTGGTACAAGGTTTTGCCCTGCGGCACCTGGCTCAAGCCTTCGTTCGGTATCGTAAATTGGCCTTCTGACTTGAGCCGCTTTTCCAAAGCGCAGCGTTCGAGGTGCAGGGCGATTTGGTAGCGAAGATGAGCAAACGTAATTTTTTCGGATGCCGTCAAACGCTCCTCATGGAGACCGTCGAGTTGTTGCAGGTATTTTTGAAAAAAGGCTTCGCGTCTTTCAATTTCCTGCCTGGAAGGAATCGCCTGCAAGTAGCTGCGGTAGTCAAAATCTATCCAGGGAATCTCGAGCGAACGATACTCGCGGACGAAGTTTTCAACAATTTGCGGGAAAGCAGGCGCCTGATTTTGGCAGTACAAAACATTGAAAGTCAGGAGAAAAATCGCAGCGGCCAAAAGTGCTGTTCGCTTCATCATCCTCAAATATTCGCTTTTAACCATTTCCCAATCGCTTCCGATACTGCCGGGTTGTAATCGCCGGCTTGGCCCCGCGCCGCCAGTTGCATGGAAGCGACGGTGTGCATGCCGTGATCGCAACCCGCGAGTTCGAGGAAGGCGCCGTTGCCAGGATGGGCGCGGTTCACCAGCGCGGCGATGTGTTCGTGTTCAGCGCGCACGGAAATGTAATCCGCTTTGCCCCATGCCGCCAGCACTTTGCCGGGATAGGCCGACCAAAGTGTCGGAATATCGAGGCGATAAAGTTGTTTCCAAAAATTGGCAGTTCGCCCCAGATCATTGAGTGTTCCGCGACACACAGGGTTGGCAGCAATAATTTCTTCAAATGAATTTCCATTTTCAAAATAGGGTCGGAAACAATCGCAATTGAGCCGGACGTATTCTTCCGTCTCTGCTGGCGACATTTCGTTGGCTTCGGCAATAGTGCGGCGAGAGTTGGCAAAATAATCCATGAATTTTTCTCCCATTGTGCCGTAGGCAATGATGCCGCGTACCGGGATGTCGCGCGCAAGCAATGGCGCAAATACGCCTCCCATACTATGGCCGATGATGAATACGCGCTCGGCATCCACATATTTCAGCGCGCGCAGATGCTGCAACGCCGAGCGATAACCGTTGCCTTCAGTGTCGAAATCGAGTTCGCTGCAAGGCACGCCCCGGCTGTCGCCCATGCCCTGTTTGTCCACGCGCATCGTCACAAAACCTTGCCGGGTGAGGTAATTCATCAACTGCGCCGGAGGCGCGGTGGTGTCGAGCGGCATATCAATCGAGTAGCAACCGACGCCCTGGATAAACAAAACGGCAGGCAATTTTCCCGATTTTTTAGGGCGGCTGATGAGGGTGCGGAGCTGTGCTTCGCCTGATTTTACCATGCCGTATTCAAGGTCAAAGTCAGCATAACGTTCTGTGGGAAAAGGTTTTAAGGCCGCCTCTTTTTCAAATTCCTGACCTTGTCGCAGGTATTTATAGCGAAATGTGTCGCCTTCGCGGAGTTGCCGCAAAGCAGCCACTCCTTCATTGGGCGAGTTAATTTCCCGGTCATTCAGCCTGAGCCACACGTCGCCGCGTTGCAGACCGGCGGCTTCGGCGGTGGAGCCGGGAATGACGTCGCTGACGAGCACGCCTTTCACTGCCGGCAGACCCATCACGCGGGCAACTTCATCAGTCACGGCTTCCATTCGGACGCCGAAAAAAGCGCGACGCGAAAGGGTTTGGGCATAAATATTTTGAAAAACGCCGAGCGCGAGCAGGCAGACAAAACAGGTTTTTGAAAATTGCATAGGCTAAAAAATTGTGGCGGGAAGGTCGCGCGACTTCGGTTTTTCTATAAAAAAATCAGGCACACTTACCTCAAGTGCACCTGAACGACTATTTTTCAATACCAAAGTATTTTTCCGCAAAACAAAAAAGCAACGGCCTCATACAAGGCCATCGCTTTTCTTATTTGAAACCCGAAAGAGTCGGATTTAGAGCGAAATGTGTTTGAACGCGTTCACCGTAAGGTCTTTGTTCAGCGATTTCAGGTATTGTTCCACCGTTTCGCCGGCGCCTTTTACGTACTTCTGGCTCAGCAGTGTGCTTTCCTGGAAGAACTTGTTCAGGCGGCCAATAGCGATTTTTTCGAGCATATCTTCGGCTTTGCCTTCGTTGCGAGCGAGTTCTTTGCCGATTTCGATTTCTTTCTCGATGATTTTCGGATCCACGTCGTCTTTACCGACTGACACAGGGCTCATGGCAGCGATTTGCATAGCCACGTTGCGACCTGCTTCGTCTTGGCCAGCCATGTTGAGGGCCACTAATACCGAACGTTTATTGTTCGAGTGGTTGTAGGTCAGCACCGAAGGAGCTTCCACGCGTTCGTAGCGGCTCAGTTCGATTTTTTCACCGACGATACCATTTTGCTCGCCTACTTTTTCTCCTACAGTGATGCTGCCTTCGAAGGGGAGCGCCAGGAGTTCCTCGAGTGTTGCCGGGAATTTTTCCAGCGCGATGTCAGCAATTTTATTGGTCAGCGCAATAAAGTTGTCATTGCGTGCCACGAAGTCGGTTTCGCAGTTCAATGCCACGACTACACCGCGTGTTTGCTCGGCGTTGGTTTTAGCTATGACCACTCCTTCCTTCGCTTCGCGGTCTTCGCGTTTGGCAGCTTTAGCGATACCTTTTTTGCGCAGCCAGTCCTGAGCGGCTTCCAGATCGCCGGCGGATTCTTCGAGGGCTTTTTTGCAATCCATCATACCTGCTCCGGTGATTTCGCGGAGATTCTGGATATCGGCCATTGAAACTTTTACCATTTCCATATTTGGGTTGAAAATTGAATTGTTGAATGAATTTTTAGTCTTTAGTTTTTTGGCATTAGTCTTTGGTATTAAAAAGCCAAAGACCAAAGGCCAACTATCAAAGACAACTACGCTTCCGCGCCTTCTTTCTCTTCGCTCTTGACGGCTTTGCGCTCTTCGAGACCTTCGCGGATGGCTTCCACGAGGTAATTGGTCACGAAAGCGATGGCTTTTGAAGCGTCGTCGTTGCTGGGGATAGCGAAATCCACGAGGGTCGGGTCGGAGTTGGTGTCCACCATACCAAAGGTTTTGATACCGAGTTTGCGGGCTTCAGCCAGGGCAAGGTGTTCGTGGTGGATGTCCACGATAAACACTGCCGAAGGCAAGCGGTTCAGTTGTTCGATACCGCCGAAGTGCTTCACCATTTTGGTATGTTCGCGACTCAGAGTGAGGCGTTCTTTTTTGGTGATGCTGGTGAGCGTGGTATCAGCCAGCATGCGTTCGATGCCTTGCATTTTTTTCACCGACTTGCGGATGGTCATGAAGTTGGTCATCATGCCGCCGAGCCAGCGTTCGGTCACGAAAGGCATACCGACGCTTTCTGCAGCTTTCTGTACGATGTCGCGGGCTTGCTTTTTGGTAGCGACAAACATGATCTTTTTGCCGCTTTTTGCCAGCGTACGCATAGCGATAGCAGCGCGCTCCAGCATTTCTGCCGTGCGGTTGAGGTCAATGATGTGGATACCTTTGTGCTCCATGAAGATGTAGGGAGTCATCTTCGGGTTCCACTTTTTGCGCAGGTGGCCGAAGTGGCAGCCTGCATCGAGCAATTCTTTATAGGTTGGCTTCTGCATGAGAAGTGAATTTTTGTTGATTCGTTGATTTGTTGATTCGTTGATTTGAGTTTTGTCGAATTCGCTGTCAAATCAACGAATCAACAAATAACCAAATCAACATAGAATCAGCGTTTGGAGAACTGGAAGCGCTTGCGGGCTTTCGGTTTACCGTACTTTTTGCGTTCCACAGCGCGGCTGTCGCGGGTAAGGAACTTCTTGGCTTTGAGCGGTTTGCGGAACTCTTCGTTGAGTTTGACCAAAGCCCGGCTCACACCCATACGGATGGCTTCGGCCTGACCTTTGTAGCCGCCACCACGTACGTTGACCTTGAGGTCGTAGATATTTTCAGCGCCCACCACTGCGAAAGGGTCTTTCACGTTGTGCTGCACGTGCAGTTGGGGAAAATATTCGCGGTAATCTTTGCCGTTCACCGTGATATTGCCTTCTCCTTTCATCAGATAGACGCGGGCGACAGCTGTTTTGCGACGCCCTACGGCATTTATCATTTCCATATTGAGAATGTGTGAATGAGTCAGTGAGTAAATGAGTGATTAGAGACTAATCGCCTCGGGTTTTTGTGCGGCGTGCGGATGTTCGGCGCCGGGGTACACGAAAAGTTTTTTCACCATCGCGTTGCCCAGTTTGGTTTTGGGTAACATGCCTTTTACAGCGCGTTCGATGATGCGTTCCGGGTGTTTGGCAAGCATCTCATCAGCCATAGTGACTTTGAGGCCACCGGGATGGTGTGAGTAGTTTTTGTACTCTTTTTGTTCCCACTTATGGCCGGTGAAACGCACTTTGTCAGCGTTGATAACGATAACATAGTCGCCGGTGTCAGCGTGGGGCGTGTACGACGGCTTGTTTTTGCCGCGCAGGATGGAGGCGATGTGCGCGCAAAGACGACCTGTCACCTGGTTAGTGGCGTCCACGACGTACCATTTGCGCTCCGCTTGTTCTGCACTGACGGATTTGGTCCGATAACTCAGCGTATCCATTTATACGAAGTTGTTGATTTGTTGAAACTGGTGAATATTGGCGACAGAACAGGCGACCGGATGCCGAAAAATAAACGGGAAAACGACGTCCGGGCGGGGTTCTGAACACCCCCTTTTTCCAAAGAGGCCGCAAATGTAGAACGACCTTGCGGGTTGTGCAAGGAATCCTCAAACTTTTTACTGTTAATTTTCCGTAACTACCTGAAAATGAGGGAAAATTTTGCCCGAATAAAATTTTTTGACACGCCGGAAAGACCTCGCTGGGTTGCAAAATGGCGTATTGAAAGGGCGTTTTACTTTCCGATACAAAACTTCGAGAAGATATTTCCCAAAATATCCTCCACGCCCACATCGCCGGATATTTCGGACAAATAAGCCAGCGAACGCCGGATATCCTGCGCCACAAAATCGCCGGTCACACCTGTCTCCAGGCCTTTCAGGACATCGGCAAGCGCCTCGTCGGCCCGGCGCAGTGCGTCGTGGTGGCGGGCATTGGTGACGATGGTGCTTTCAAAATTGACATCTTCACCCAGCGCGATTTCGAAGAGTTTTTCTTTCAAAAAATCAATGTTTTGAGCGTTTTTGGCAGAAACAGGGATGATTCGTTCGAGCGTTAAACTTTCGGAAAGTTTCCAACTTTCCGAAAGTTGTTCAGTAAGATAAGGATGAATGTCGGGCAAGGTCGGATCGAGCAGCCATTCGGTTTTGAAATAGGGGTTTTTGTCCATTTTGTTACAGGCAACGAGCAGTTTGAGATTCGCCAGATTTTGAAAATTTGACAAATCCTGAAAAACTTCTGCGAGCGTCATGCCCGCCACGTCCCAGACATACACGAGGATGCTTGCCTGTTCTATTTTTTCCATCGTGCGCTGTACGCCGATGGCTTCTATCGCGTCTTGTGCTTCCCGGATGCCAGCCGTATCTATGAGGCGGAAACGGATGCCGTTGATGTTGAGCACTTCTTCGATCGTATCGCGGGTGGTGCCGGCAATGTCGGAGACGATGGCGCGTTCTTCATTGAGCAGGGCGTTCAGGAGCGTGGATTTTCCGGCGTTGGGACGACCCGCAATGACCGTGACCACGCCGGATTTCAGCGCATTTCCCAATGCAAATGATCGAATCAGGCTCTGAATGGCCGAACGAATGCGCTCGACCAAAGCCTTCAGCGCCGACCGGTCGGCAAATTCGACGTCTTCTTCCGCGAAGTCAAGTTCGAGTTCCACGAGACTGGCAAAATGGATGAGTTCTTCGCGCAGGTGCTGGATTTCGTTTTTGAACCCGCCGCGCAATTGTCGCATCGCCACCTCGTGCGACGCCGCGCTCTCCGAAGCAATAAGGTCGGCAACGGCCTCGGCCTGGCTCAAATCCATTTTACCGTTGAGAAAAGCGCGGAAGGTGAACTCGCCCGGCTCGGCCATTCGCGCGCCGTGTTGGAGGCACAACTGAATGATTTCCTGTAAAATATACGGCGAACCGTGACAGCTGATTTCCGCCGTGTCCTCGCCGGTGTAAGAGTGCGGGGCTTTGAAAACTGTCACCAAAGCCTCGTCGAGCACCCGTCCGTCGGGCGTTTCGATTTTGCCGAAATGCGCCGTGTGGCTCGGCTGGTTTTCCAAACGTTTCCCTTTAAAAACAGTGTCGGCGATGATGATCGCCCTTGCGCCGGAGAGCCGGACAATGCCGATGGCCCCCACGCCGGGCGGCGTGGCGAGGGCGACGATGGTGGAGGAGAGGTCGGGTAGCGAAGCCAAAATCTTACATATATGTAGTGGGCAAAGTTAGACATTTTGGTTTTTTCCTCTCGTATCTTGACCGATTGTGTCTTTGCCGGAGTCAAGATAATAAACGGATACAAGTTTTTTGCGCAGTTCTTCTAAATGAGAGTTTCGGGCGATGATTTCATCAAGTTCTTTCTGCGTTTCGATAGATTTTGCTTCGAAATTGCTCTCGTCTTTTACCAACACTATTTGGTTGGCAGTTGAGTGCTTGCCGCGAACACCGACCGTGCTGTAAGCGCCTCGAAATATTTCGTCATTTTGATTGGGAATTTCTAAAATGGCAAAAGACAGGTATCCTGTTCCCAACTTCGGGTGGGCTGACACTATTAATCGTTCGTTGATTTCTGTGTTGATAGAAAGCAAGCAGGTTTGTTCATGCTCAATTCCACCATATATCGTTACATACAGATAAGCCCTGTAATCTTCTTCGATTCTAAATTTTGTTTGAATGATATGCCCTCGTCTTGTGTAGGACCAAATTCTAAAAGTCCAGCCTGCCATGTGTGCAATCTTATTGGCTGACACTTTGCGCACTTTAAGTGCGTCGAGGCCTTGCTGATATTCTTCGTAGTCTTTTATGCGAATGTGGTCGCGCTTGAGCATGAGATAGCGTCTGATTTTCAGTTCAGACTCGTTGGGATGTTCATGGTCTCGATGAATTAACAACACGGGTGTGGTTACTGGGTAGCGTGTGATGGAGTTTTGGGCGAGCAGCATACCGAGCAGAAAATTGTCGGGTTTGGCCAAATCTTTTTCTCGGCTATGAATGGCAAGACTTGCAAAGCCAAGTTTTGGCTCCTGCAAAGTGATAAAGATGCTCGAGGGGTCCTTTTCTCCAGTGCCTTTCATCCAAATTTCTGGTTCGTTATCATGAAAGCCGCGCAAACGGGCCTTCACTTTTGACTCATTTTCAAACTCAAATTCCACATCAAACGCCTTGACTTCGAATTTAAGGAATGAGTAATAGTAAGCGGTGAATTTGAGTGCGTATTCGTCAACTTGCTCCTTGTGTAGCTTACGAAACGCCGTAACATCTTCACAGCCAATGTAAAGGAAATACACTTTCTCATAAATTCCCTGAAAGACCATGGGCCACTTTACGTCACCGTAGGCTGCATTAGAAAAGCGATCGTAGAGGTTTTTACCATTAACGATATTTTTGGGTACGGGCTTTTCCCCAAAATACTCGCAGAGAAAAGTAGCGACATCAGGGTGGTTTTCAACACAATAGCCGAGAGTATTCTTATTTCCTCGGAATTCTTTCCAACCGTAGTATGCTGTCTCTTTATCAGGGATTTTTTGGTTAGATTCCTTTAGGCTGGCTTCATACCGTCTGCGCACTTCCCTAAGCAGGAAAGCAAATTCAGATTGTTCTAATTCGACTTTCATGAAGAAAACTGTAATTTTACACTTTTTCGTGTAAAATTACAGTTTAAGTTCAGACTTACTTTGTACCAAGATGAAAAAAATAATTCTTGACTATGCAACTTCCTCATAATTAATTGATTACTAGAAGTATATGCAGATTTTTTCTTCTTTACTCTGATGGAAAAAATAGTGAAAAAGTGGAAGGACTTAAAAGCATACAGGCTTTTGCAAAAGCCTATTTTTACAGCCGAAAGCAATTGCTTAACGTTCTTTTACAAAATTTTTCACAACAAAAACTCAAACTATGATGCTGTTCTTACTGTTCCTAATTATGGCGTTTGTAGCCCTGACTCGCCGATTTTTTGACGACGACTACACCACAGTTGTCGTTCGTGTACCAAAATCCGAAGGCAACAGTTCCTCTGCCCTTCTTTGGCTGCTTTTATTGTTCATTGTCGCTTGGTATTTTTTTAAAGACTGAACGATTCGCGCTTATTGGCCCGGCTATGCCCCCGTAGCCGGGTCGTTTTACATTGGATTTTGTAGCGCAGCATCCAGATTTACAGGGCTTCCCAATACATTTGCCTTCGTAATCGTCCTAATAAGAAACCCTCAAGCCATCTGCTATGCCGCTCGCCCAATCCTTGCCCGACCTTCGCCGCCAGTTGCAGGAAATCCTCTCGGAAGACCTCGCCGCCGCGCTCAACGCGCTCAAAGACCTCCTGCCCGAAGGCTCGGAAAAACACCAACTCGTGCTCGCCCTGCGCGCCCGCCTCAACGACGCGAACAAAGAGCGCTTCCGCAATACCCTCTCCGCCGACGAATACCTGCGCCGCGTGGACACCGTTCGCGCCGAGTGTTTCGACCTCATCCGCGATTTGGAAGAGGGGGATTTTGAAATAAAGGATAAAGCCGCCTCCGCCAAGGCTTCGGCGGCCAGGCAAGGCAGCGTCCTCTACCGCGTACCGCACCGGATGCCGCTGCGCAAGCCCACCATTTGCACCGTCCGCGTAGCGCTGGACGAGGAGGCCATCCTCGAAGACATCGTGCTCGACGACGACGTGCGCCTCCGTCCCCGCGTGGAAGTGTCGGACATGATGAAGGCCGAACTCATTGATACTGAGGGCGACGTGTTCAGCATCCGCGCGCTGAGCGAAGCCGAACAACTCGTGCGCGACACGGGCTACACCCAATGGCTGTTCAGCGTAACGCCGCGCGTCGAAGGCCAGCACCAGTTGCTCGTGAAAGTCTCCATGATGGAGTTCAACGCCAACTTGGGCAAGTACGTCCCCCGCGAAGTGTCCATTTTGGAAACCGTCACCATCGTCACCGAAACGGCCATTTCCGACAGCGACGACGTGCCGCTTAAGGCCACCGGCGAGCAATTTACCCTCGGCCACGAGGCACCGCGAGTTGTGCCGCCGCCATCGGTGATACCGCCGCCTTCTCCGGCTTTCCCGCCCATATCCACCGTCCTGACCCCGCCACCAGACGCCCGGCGCCCATCGCCGGCCGCGCCGCGCGGACTGCGCGCCGTTGCATTCTTCCTTGCTTTTCTCATGGTTGGCACGACAGCAACCTGGGCACTCACGCCGCCGCCCACGCGCGATTGGTGGGTCGCCAGCCTGAAAGACAATGCCGAAGCCTACGCCGGATACATCGAGAAATACAAAAACAGCGACGCGAAACAGCACTTAGAGAAAGCCTATTTTTACAAAGCCGACAAAACCGACGCTTTGGCCGACCTGCGCGAATACCGGCGTCAATACCCCGAGGGGCGGTTCAAAATGCAGGTTTTGGAAAAAATAAAAACGCTGGAAATCAAATCCGTAGCGAGCATACGGCAACAACCCGAGGCCGGGAAAATCCGCCAGTTCGTGCGGGATTTTCCCGAAAGCGAGCGCCTGAGCGAACTCAAACAAGCCGCTGCCGCTCGCGCCGAACTGCTGCCGGTGGTGGAAGAAGCCTACGTTTACTCCATCGAGACTCAACCCACCCGCGCAAAAGTGCTGGCCTATCTGACGGACTTTCCCAGGCGAGAACACTTGCCTGAAGTTGCGGAAGCCGCCGCCGCGCGACCCGAAGTTTTGCGCGAGGTACAGCCCGATTTGGAAAACGCTTTTTTGCAAAAAATGGAGCAAAACCCCGACGCGCCACAGGCCGAGCAGTTTTTGAAAAGATTCCCCGTGCCGACCCGGCGCGCGCGATTCGAGCAGATTTTGGAGAAAAAACCTGCGCTGAAAAGGCAATTTTTACAAAAAATGGAAAAAGCGGTGGAAGAGCAAAAGGCCCGCGAGGAAGAAGAGCAGCGACGCGAGCAGAAACTTTCCGAGGAACAAAAACTTTCCGAAAGTTTGAAACTTTCGGAAAGTTCGCAAGAAGAAAAAACCGTCGAAACGCCGTCCCCAATTGAAGCCATCCTAAAACACAATTTCAAAGGACATAAAGGCAAGGTCTTGGCCGTAGCTTTTTCACCCGACAGCAAGGCAGTTCTGACTGGCGGTTGGGACACCTCGGCGAAGTTGTGGGACTTGTCAGGCCATGAAATTCAAACTTTTAAAGGTCATATATCCAATGTCAAGGCAGTGGCATTTTCACCCGACGGCAAATACGTCTTGACGGGAAGTTTTGATAGCACGGCAAAGCTGTGGAACTTAAAAGGTCTTGAGAGCCAATACTTTTCAGGTCATACGTCCGTCGTCTACTCTGTAGCTATCTCGTCCGACGGCAAGTATGTTTTAACGGGCAGTGGGGATGGAACGGCAAAGTTGCGGGACTTAAAAAAAAGCCTTACGATTCAAACTTTTACGGTTGGGAACTCCGTCAAGTCTGTGGCTTTTTCACCCAACAGCAAATACGTTTTGACGGTAAGTAATGATGATGCGAAGTTGTGGGATTTGTCAGGAAAGATAGTCCAGACCTTTTCAGGCCATACTAAAGCCGTCAATTCTGTTGCCTTTTCTCCCGATGGCAAGTATGTTTTGACGGGAAGCGAGGATGAAACAGCGAAGTTGTGGGAAATAGTGAGTAAGAAATAGGGGAAAATGTGGCTGATATGCAAATTTTTCTGCCATTCCCGCCGCGCTTGGTGTTCTCACAAGGGGTGTCCGAAACCTTGTGAAAACACCAAGCAGGGCGAAGGATTCAAAACCCTTCCGACGTTGAATTTCATCTTCTCACCTCCGCAAAAACGCCACCGCCCGCGCCTGCGCATTTTCCCGGACATTCATGTAGTAGAGGTTCAAATCGCCGATGTGGTAGTTTTTCCGGCGAAACAAAATACTGCCGGGAAACTTCGGCTTCGAGGCGAGCAGGATACCTTCATGTACTTCTGCGTCAACGATTTGCGGGCGAATGGCGCAGAACGGAACTACCACGCCGCCGAGGTTTTGAGTCTTGGGGGCATACTGACCTTCGGTAGTCGTCCACGTAAGCGGATTGGTGCAGACGACGCCCTCGCGGGGGATTTTTTTCTTCAAGGCAAAGTCCCGGTTCCAGGTGCGCCATGTGCAATAACAGCCGGTTTGTTCGGGCGTTTGGCAGGGCCCGAGTTGTTTGAAAAAATCTTCTTTTACCGGCCAGCCGACGAGATAAGCGGCCACGAGTTGGTCTTGCAACGGCGTTCCTTCCACCAAGTCGCGCAGCAAAAACATGGCGTGGCGCGCGCCCTGGCTGTGCGACGCGATGATGAAGGGCCGGCCTTCGTTCCAGTTTTTCAAGTAAAATTCAAATGCCGCTTTGGTGTCGGCGTAGGCTAAATCGAGGGCTTTTTGTGCCGATATTTTGTCTTTACCGTAAAAAACCGTCAGGTGCGCTTGCCGGTAACGCGGGGCAAAGACTCGTCCTGCGCCATTGAAAATCGAAGCCTGAAAAAGGATGGGGCTTTCGTCCGTTTTTTTGTTGGTTTCCGAGTCTTCGACGGCTGCGTTCCAGTTGCGCTGGTGGCGCAGCGAGCCTGTGTAAGTCGTTGGATATAAGAAAAATACGTCCACCGCCGCCCCGTTTTGCTCGTCTTTCAGGTTAGGGCAGGGCGTACGGTCGGCGGGGTCGGTTTTGTCTGGATGGGCCGCCCAGTTTTCCAGTTTAGCATAGTCTGGGGCTGGCGGAATTTTGGCAGCGTTGAAAGGTGCTTTGGGGCGAACGGAGCCGCAGGCGGTGAACAGAAGTAGCAGTGAAAAAAGTGGCAGTGGCAGTCGTGCCTGATAAAGCCTCAGCGAGAGCAATAGCGCGCCCGCCTTGGCCAAGGCTTCGGCGGGTAAAAGAGTGTTTTTCATGTTCCAATTTTGTTTTCGGGCAAAACCTACGGCGAAACCCGCATTCGGGTTCAAATTTTTTTTGAAAAAAACTGCGCGACTTCGCACGATTTTTCATTTTTTTGAATCACTTTTGAATAGCAGAAAATGGAAATTAGAAATTGGAAATCGAAGACCGCACGACAAAGCGAATTTCCAATTACTAATTTCAAATTTCCAAAATCATGAAACGCTACCTCGCTCAACTGCTCGCCGATTTGGAAACGGCCGCACGGCTCGCGCCGGAACCGAGTTCGTATGCTTTTCGGATGCCTTTCCGCGACGACGATGACGACGACACGCGCACCGACGGCCTCCATGTCCGCTATGTGCGATTGAGCGATTTGTTCGGCCTGCCGCCCGATGCTTTCCCACCTGTAGAGCGCCTGACAAAAGCGCAAGTGACTGATTTGCTGAATGCTTTGGAAAGTCTCTGGCGGGCTTGGCATATCAGTTGGGAATGTCCGTCGCGGCTCACGGCCCGCCCGCGCTACTCGCTCATGGTGGACTGGATGTACCGCGAAACGGTGGCTTATCACCATGATTTCGGAGCGGAAATTAATTTTTGCTGCTACCGCGAGCAAGGCGGTTGTCCGCTCGGCGGCGGCGAAAATTGTTTTTGTCAAGAAGTGGAAGACATCGCGCAAAGCAGCGTGGATGCCTGGGAGGAATATCACCGCTCGCAAATGGAAGAGCCGAAACGCTCGCCCGTGGAAGAATTTTATGACTGGCTGCGGCAGGACGAACCGAGCGAATTCGACTGGGACGTGGACGAAGAGCGCGAGGCCTGGCGGAAATTCACGGTGGAAGAGGACGTAATGGCCTGGCTTTATTTCTACCGCCCCGACGTGAACGCCGAACTGCAGGGCGACGAGCCGGAACCTTCGCCCGAAGATTTCGACGACTTCGACTGGTTCGATTTCAGAAATGACAAGGACGATGAGTTTCCGCTGCCGTTTTGACTTTCGTTGTTGGTTGTTAGTTGCCGGCTGTTGGTTTGTAGAGCCAAAAGTAGCGTTGACAAATTGCCTCTTGGCGGAGGACAAAAAACGAACTAACAACCGGCAACTAATAACTAACAACTAACAATTCAATCCCCCGCACACCGAAATCACCTGCCCGCTGATGTAAGCGCCCATGTCGGAGGCAAGAAAAACGCAGGTATTCGCCACGTCGTCGCCGGAGCCGAGGCGTTTCATGGGGATGGAGTTCAGGTAATTTTCTTTCGTTTTTTCGTCGAGCGAGTCGGTCATTTCGGTGGCGATGAAGCCTGGCGCGACGGCGTTGCAGCGGATGCCCCGCGAGCCGTATTCTTTCGCAATGGATTTGGAAAAACCGATGATACCCGCCTTGGAAGCGGCGTAATTCGCCTGCCCGGCCTGACCGAACACGCCCACGACGGAACTCATGTTGATGATGCTGCCGCCTGCGCGAATCATGGGTTTCAAGGCGTGTTTGGTGAGGTTGAACACCGATTTCAAGTTAGTTTGAATCACCTCATCCCATTGTTGCTCGGTCATGCGAAGCATGAGCGTGTCACGGGTGATGCCGGCGTTGTTGATGACGATATCGAGTTTGCCGAAGTCCTTAACGACCTGGTTGACAAGGTTTTCGGCTTGGGTATAGTCGCCTGCGTCGCTTTGGTAGGCACGAACTTGGTTGCCCAGTTCGGCGGCGAGTTTTTCCGAACGTTCTTTGGAAGAAGCGGAAATGTATGTGAAAGCGACCGACGCGCCGTGTTCTGCGAATTTGCGCACGAGGGCTTCACCGATGCCGCGTGAGCCGCCAGTGATGAGCGCAACTTTTCCTTCGAGTAATTTCATTACCAATGAGTGATTGGGTGAATGAGTGATTGGGTGAATGAGTAAATGAGTGCGGGGCAAAGGTGAGGAAAAGTGTCGAATCTCGAAAAGTATCTGCCAAACGGCTGTTATTTGCACGCTCGAAAATCTATTTTCGCTCATTTACCCAATCACTCATTCATTCACTCACTCATTCACTCATTGAAACCCGACGCCTACGCCGCTTTCCAGGTTCCCGATTTTCGCCGCTTTCTCACCATGCGGATGACGATGACGCTGGCCACCCAAATCATGTCGGTGTCGGTCGGTTATTTCGTCTATGACCTCACCAACGACCCGCTGATGCTGGGGCTTATCGGCCTGGCAGAGGCGATTCCAGCCATCAGCACGAGCCTTTGGGCGGGACACATTGCAGACAAGTACAACCGGCGCAACATCCTGATTGCCTGCATTGTAATCCTGCTGCTTTGTTCGCTGGCGCTGCTGAGTCTGGCTTCCATGCGCGATGTTTTGCCCAAAGCAGTTTTGCTCACAGGGATTTATTCGGTTATTTTTTTCACGGGCATCGCGCGCAGTTTTTTTAGCCCGACGAATTTTGCTTTTCTGCCGCAATTGGTTGATAAAAAAATGTTGCCCAACGCCATCACCTGGAACAGCAGTTCGTGGGAAGTGGCGAGCATCACGGGGTTGGGCATTGGCGGCATCTTGTACGGTTTTTCGGGGGTAACGGCTACTTTCAGCGTGATGAGCGGGCTGTGTTTGCTGGCGCTGATTTTTGTTTTTCAAATCAAACCACGACCCGTTCCGCCCGCCGACCATTCGGAACCGGCAAAGGTTCGCATCCGTGAAGGGTTGCGGTTCGTTTTCAGCAATCAGTTGATTTTGAGCGCTATCGCGCTGGATTTATTCGCCGTTTTGTTTGGTGGGGCGGTGGCGTTGTTGCCGGTTTTTGCCAAAGACATTTTGAAAGTCGGGCCGGAAGGCTTGGGTGTTTTGCGGGCAGCGATGTCGTTGGGCGCGATTGCGACGGCGTTTTATATTGCGCACCGACCAATCGGGAAAGGCGCAGGAAAACTAATGCTGGCCAGTGTGGTGGGGTTCGGCTGTTGCATCATCGGGTTTGGGTTATCGAAGATTTTCTGGCTGTCGTTTTTCTTCCTTTTCCTGGCGGGCGTGTTCGATGAGGTGAGCGTTTTCGTGCGATCTTCGCTGTTGCAACACCTCACGCCGGAACACATGAAAGGCCGCGTGTCGTCGGTCAATTTCATTTTTATCACTTCTTCCAACGAAATCGGGGCCTTCGAGAGCGGGTTGGCGGCGCGACTGCTCGGCACCGTACCGGGGGTCATTTTTGGCGGCACGATGACGATTTTGATTGCGGCGTTTACGTGGTGGAAGGCGCCAAAGTTGCGAAGACTGAATTTTGACGAGTTATTGGAAAAAGAGAAGCCGGAAAAATCATGAAGTCATAAAATCCCGGTCAAGAACAAATTTTCCGCCGTGTTGTCACCAAGCACAGCAAAAGAGATGAAAAAATGGAGGAATTTACTGCCCTGACACTCGTTTTAGAATAGACATGGTGCATTAAGAGAATCAAGGAGTTAGTTGAGGATATTGAAGTTCCACAGTCCTGCGCAGACGCCCAGCACGAGGTCGTAAAGTTTGGGGTCGTGAGCACGGAGGCGGTCAGAGAGGAAA
>Ga0209172_10001866_pt1 | contig 41120 bp, 34 predicted proteins | sample LarsenN4metaG_FD_184113 | JGI IMG/M metagenome (GOLD analysis project Ga0209172, IMG submission 184113) | Hot spring sediment bacterial and archeal communities from British Columbia, Canada, to study Microbial Dark Matter (Phase II) - Larsen... ... | reverse complement strand
GCTCGGCGCTCGCCAGCACCTGGCGCGTCGCCGCGAGCGCCTCGTCCTCACCGGGCGTGGGCCGCGCCTTCTCGATCTCGCCGAGCTGAAACGCGATCAGATCGAGCCGGGCCGCCTTCTCGCGGTCATCCATCCGCGATCGCTCGAGCTCGTCGCGCAGATCGCGCACGCGGGCCCACGCCTCCGCGAGACGCGCCACATGATCCTCGAGCCCTGCATGCTCATCGAGCAGAGGGAGATGCGTCAGCGGATCGAGGAGCGCCTGGTGCTCGTGCTGTCCGTGCAGCTCGACGAGCCGCGCCGCGAGATCGCGGAGCGCGCCTGCCGTCGCGAGCGCGCCGTTGACGAACGATCGGCTGCGGCCCTGGTTCGTAATCTCACGCCGCACGACGATCTCCGCGCCATCGGACTCGAAGATCGCTTCGATGGCGGCGTGCGCTTCGCCGGTGCGTACGAGATCGGCCGACGCCCGCGCGCCGAGCAGCAGCCCGACCGCTTCGACGACGATCGACTTGCCCGCACCCGTTTCTCCGGTCAGCACGTTGAAGCCACGATCGAACTCGACCTCGACGGCTTCAATCACCGCGAGGTTGCGGATGCGGAGAAAGCGGAGCATGCGCGTGCAACTTCCATCGTATCATTGTGTTCCGGAGGTCTCGTTTGCACACGCGTGGCTCCCTTGTCCTCGCCCTGCAGCTGCAGGGCGACGGAACCCCTTTTGGCGGGAGCGGCGACGTTCTTCGTCTCATCGCCGACACGACTCCAATCAACCAGGCGGTTCTGGCGATCCTGATCCTTTTCTCGATCGCGTCGTGGGCGATCATCCTCCAGAAGCTCTGGTCGTTCCGCGCGTCGGCGCGTGATACGTCACGCTTCCTGGATGTCTTCCGCCGCAGCACGAAGTTCTCGGAGGTTCAGGCCGCGTGTCCGTCGCTCTCGGCGACGCCGCTTGTCGGCGTCTTCCAGGCCGGCTATGCGGAGATGAACGCGCAGTTCCGCGCGGGAGGCTCGGGGAATCCGGCGCCCAATCCATCGCCGGCAGGCGGACGTCCTACCTTGAAGAGCCTCGACGGCGTCGACCGTGCGCTCATCCGCGCAGCGACCAACGAAATTGCCAAGCTCGAGCGGCGGATGACGTTTCTCGCGACGACGGCGAGCGTGACGCCGTTCATCGGCCTCTTCGGGACCGTCGTGGGAATCATGATTGCGTTCCAGCGGATTGGGGCGACCGGCTCGACCAATCTGGCAGTGGTCGCGCCCGGCATCAGCGAGGCGCTCATTGCCACGGCGGCCGGGCTCTTCGCGGCGATTCCCGCGCTGGTCTTCTACAACCACTTCACGCATCGCGTGAAGGAGTTGTCGGCCACGATGGACGACTTCGCGCTGGAGTTCCTGAACATCGCCGAGCGCAACTTTACGTAGGACGGACCAGTCGATGCCCAAAGTCATGGCTTCCGCGCCGAACGCCGGTGGCCGCCATCAGCGCGGCCGCCGCGTGAACCCGACGCTGTCAGAGATCAACGTCGTGCCGCTCGTCGACGTGATGCTCGTCCTGCTCATCATCTTCATGGTGGCCGCGCCGATGCTGCAGCGCGGCGTGGAGGTCAACCTCCCCGTGGCGAGCCGGTCGCAGGAGATCGCCAGCGATCGCGTCTTCGTCGATCTCCCCGTGTCGTACAGGGACGATCGGCGCGTCTTCATCGACAAGGAGCCGGTCCGCCTCGACTTTCTGGCCGAGCGGGTGAAGCAGATCATGCTCAACCGCACCGACAAGCTCGTCTATCTGCGCGGCGACGGCGAGGTGAACCTGCAGGAGCTCATGGAAGTGTTCGACCGGCTGAAGGAAGCGGGCATCCAGAACGTCGGCATCATCTCGCGGCTGCCCGGCGAACAGTGAGATGGAGCTGACCGAAGTCACCGACGTGCTCGCCGAACGCCGCCGGCGGCCGGACAAGTTCGCCCGCATGCTCGTGTGGTCGCTGGCGGTGCACGCCGGCGCCGTGGCGCTGCTGCTGTTCGGGCCCCTCGACTGGCAGCTCGTCGCCGAGGAACCGCCGAGAACGGTGATGACCATCAGCCTGGCGGGTGCGCCGGGGCCGCGCGCGGGCGGCATGACGCCGATGGGCGGCCGCGCCGTCCCGACCCCGACGCCCGAGAAACCGCGCGCCGTCCCGCCGCCGCCGCCGAAGCCGCGCGCGATGCCCTCGCCCGCCGCGCCCGTGCGCCGCCCCCCGCCGCAGCCCAAGCCCGCCCCCGAAGAGGAGCCGCAGCCGGGCGTGACGCGGACGGAAACAGGCGCCCGCGGGCAGGGATTCGGACTCACCACGGGGGGAGGCGGCGGCAGCGGCGTCCAGCTGGATGTGGCCAACTTCTGCTGCCCGGAGTACATCGAGCAGATGGTCACGCTCGTGCAGCGCAACTGGCAATCCAATCAGGGCGTCTCGGGATCGACGGTCATGAGGTTCACCATCACGCGGAGCGGATCGATTCAGGGCGTCATGGTCGAGAAGCCGAGCGGCTTCGTGGCGCTCGACCTCGCCGCCGAGCGGGCGCTGCTGCTGACGCGGCTGCCGGAGCTGCCCCTGCAGTTTCCGAACCCGACGCTTACCGTCCACCTGACATTCGAGTACAGGCGATGACGACAAGATACGTTCTGGTCACCCTTGCCGTGTTGGCCGGAAGCCTTCGGGCCTCCAGTCAGGAACCCGCACCGGCGCCGCAGCAGCCTTCCGAGGTCGCGGTCGTGATCACCGGCGACCCCGGCACGCCGCCGCGCTATGCGGTGCCCGACTTCATCGCCCTGACGCCGGATGCGGCGGACGCGGCGAAGACGGTGGCGCAGGTGCTGTGGGACGACCTCGCGTTCGAGCGCGAGTTCTACGTGATCCCGCGCGACACCTACGCCACGATTCCGGTCGCCCGGTCGCCCGATCAGATTCCCTTCAACGCCTGGCGCGAGCTGGGCGCCGATGCGGTGGTGTTCGGGACGGTCGCGCGCACCGGGGACAGCGTGCGCGTCGAGGTGCGACTCTTCAACATCCGCACGCGGCAGTCGGTCTTCGGCAAGGAGTACACGGGCACGGCGAGCAATCCGCGGCTCTACGCGCACACGATCGCCGACGAAATCCACCAGCAGCAGCGGGCGCTGCGCGGCGTCGCCCGCACCAAGCTGGCGTTCACCTCCGACCGCAACCGCGAACGGATGGTCGGCACGGTTCAGAACCGCGACGTCAAGGAGGTGTACATCTCCGATTACGACGGCGCGAACGTCCGCCGCATCACGACCAATCGTCAGCTCAACCTGACGCCCGTCTGGTCGCCCGACGCCCGGGCGATTGCCTACACGTCGTACCGCCGCGGCTATCCGGATCTCTTCATCGCCCTCATCTATCAGGGCGTGCAGCAGGAACCGACGAAGGGCGGCACGCAGAACTGGCTGCCGATGTTCTCGCCCGACGGCACGCGGATCGTCTTCACGTCGAGCCGCGACGGCAATCCCGAGCTCTACGTCATCAATCGCGACGGCTCGGGCCTGCGGCGGCTGACGAACCATCCAGCCATCGATACGTCGCCGACGTGGTCGCCGACCGGCACGCAGATCGCCTTCACGTCGGACCGCGCCGGCACCCCGCAGATTTACATCGTCGGCGCCGACGGCCTGAACCTGCGGCGGCTGACGACCGCCGAGTCCTACGCCGACCGGCCGACCTGGTCGCCGGCGCCGTTTAACGAGATTGCGTTCGCGGCGCGTACGGGCAGGGGCTACGACATCAAGATCTATGACCTTGCCACCGGCGCGACGCGGCAGATCACGTTCGGCGAAGGGAGCAACGAGAGCCCCGCATACGCGCCGAACGGCCGCCACCTCGCGTTCACGTCCACGCGGGCGGGGCGTGCGCAGATCTTCACCATCGGCCGCGACGGCCGCGGCGTCCGGCAGATTACCCGCGACGGCAACAACTACACACCTTCGTGGTCGAACTGATGCGTACACTGGCATTACCCGTCGTCGTCGTCCTTGTGCTGGCACTCGTCGCGGGCTGCGCGCGCAGGCAGCCGCCCATTGCGTCGCCGAGGCCGGCGCCGCCGACCATCGCGCCGCCGCCGGCGCGCACCGTGCCGGATCCCCCCCCGCCTCCACCGCCGCCGGCGCGCGTCGAGGAGTCGGTGCCCGTGCCGTCCGAGCCTCTGGCGGAGGACACCATCGCCAATCGGTCGCTCGACGACCTCAACCGTGACTCGCCTTTCAAGCCGGTGTTCTTCGCGCTCGACAGCGCCGAGCTCGACGATGCGGGGCGCGCGGTTGCGACGGCGAACGCGCAGCTGCTGCGGAAGTATCCAACCTGGGTGATCACGGTCGAGGGACACTGCGACGAGCGGGGGACGGCCGAGTACAACCTCGCGCTCGGCGAGCGGCGCGCCGTTGCCGTGAAGACCTATCTCGTCTCGCTTGGCATCTCGCCCGACCGGATCAGGACCGTCAGCTACGGCAAGGAGTTCCCCTTTGATCCGGGCCACGACGAAGCGGCGTGGGCCCAGAACCGCCGTGCGCACTTCGTGATCACCTCGAAGTAAGATGAAGGGTCCACGATGACGAGAGGCAGGTGGCTCGTGCTCGCGGTGCTCGCAGCCGGCATCGCCACGCCGGCTCGCGCGCAGAACCGCGAGCATCAGCAGATGGCGGCCGAGCTGCGCATGCTGCAGGAGCAGTCGCAGCAGCTGGCGCTCACGCTGGCGACGCTGAGCCAGGCGCTCGCCGAGTCGATGAAGGCGATTGCCGCGCTCGGCGGCCGCATCGACGAGTCGAATACCGCCACCCGCAAGCTCTTCGCGGATCAGAAGCTGCTCATCGACACCGTCGCCGAAGGCGTGCGCGTCATCCGCGAGCGCACCGACGACACCAACGTGCGGATCGCGTCGCTGCGCGAGGAGCTCGAGGCGCTGCGGACGACGGTGCAGGCGCTGCAGCAGCTCGCGCTGACGCCGCAGGCTCCGCCGGTCGACCCGTCGGCGCCCGCCGATCCGAACGCCCCCGCATCGCCACCGCCAGTCCAGCCGCCGGCGCTGCCGCCGACAGCGGGCCTCTCGCCGACGCGCCTGTACGAAACGGCGCGCGCCGACTACTTTGCCGGTCAGTGGAACAGCGCCATGAGCGGCTTCGAGGCGTTTCTGCGCGCCTTCCCGCGTTCGGAGCAGGCCGACGACGCGCAGGCCTACATCGGCGAGGCGTACTACGCGCAGAATCAGTGGGCGCCGGCGATCATGGCCTACACCCAGGTGATCGAGTCGTACCCGGGGACCAACTCGGTCCCGCTGGCGTACTACAAGCGTGGCCTCGCCCAGCAGCAGCTCGGACAGATCGATGCCGCGCGTGCGTCGTGGGAAGCCGCGGCGAAGATGTTTCCCGACAGCGACGCCGGCCGCCTGGCCAAACAGAGCCTCGATCGACTCGCCTCGCAGCCGAAGCCCTGACCTCCCCTGTCACGCACGTCGGGATACACTGAGCCCATGGGAAGCGTCAACAAAGTGATTCTCGTGGGCAATCTCGGGCGTGATGCGGAGCTCCGCTACACGCCGGGCGGCGCGGCCGTCGCGACGCTGAACCTAGCGACGACCGAGGTGTGGAACGACAAGCAAGGCCAGCGGCAGGAAAAAACCGAGTGGCACCGCGTCGTCCTCTGGGGCAAGCAGGCCGAAACGCTGCAGGAATACCTCGTCAAAGGGAAGCAGATCTACGTCGAGGGACGACTGCAGACGCGGCAGTGGGACGACAAGGACGGCAACAAGCGCTACACCACCGAGATCAAGGCCGACCGCGTGACACTGCTGGGCGGCGGCGCCGGCGGCGGCCGGAGCCTGGACCGCGCCCCGGCGGCGCATGCGGCGGGACCGGACGAACCGCCTGCAGATCCGATTACCGACGACGATATTCCATTCTGAACATCCCGTTCTGAGGTTGTCAGTTGGCCGTTGGCGACTGCCGCCTCACGAGTGGGCCTCGTCGTACACCGTGTCACGTCCGAAGGCGTCCCGGAGGTAGCGCTCGATCTCTTCTACCGTACCGAGGGTTAGCACACGCGCCGCGATCCGTGCCATTTCAGCCGCGCTCGTCTCCTCGACGACGCGGCGCGCCATCGGTAGCGCGCCCGGCGTCATGCTGAACTCGGCGAGGCCGCAGCCGACGAGCAGCGGCAGCAGAACCGGATCCGACGCCATCTCCCCGCACACCGCCACCGGGATGCCCCGCCGCACCGCGCCGCGGCGCACCTGACGGATCAGCCGTAGCACTGCCGGGTGCAGCGGCTCGTACCGGTCGGAGACGCGCTCGTCCGTCCGGTCGACGGCCAGCGTGTACTGAATCAGGTCGTTCGTGCCAATCGTGAAGAAATCGACTTCGCGCGCGAGCATCGAGGCGGTGAACGCGGCCGACGGGACCTCGATCATGACGCCGATCGCCGCGGTGCCGTACGGCACGCCCCGCGCGTCGAGCTCGGCGCGGGCCTCGGCCAGAAGCGCGCGGGCGGCGCGGACCTCCTGCACGGACGACACGAATGGGAACAGGATTCGAAGCGACCCGTGCGAGGCCGCCCGCAGGAGCGCCCGGAGCTGTGTCTTGAAGATCGGCGGATGCGCCAGGCCGAAACGGATGCCCCGGCGCCCCGCGCGCCCCGCGCGCTCGCCCTGCGGAAACCAGCGCGCGTCGAGCGCCGAGTCGACCAGCGGATGCGCGAGCTGCCGCTCGTCGACGTCGAACGTGCGGATCGTCACCGGCCGTGGCGCCATCCGCTCGGCGACCTCGCGGTATTCCTCGTACTGCTCGTCCTCGCCGGCCATGTCGGGCGGCGCGCCCGCAAGCAGGAATTCCGACCGGTACAACCCGATGCCCTCCGCGCCCGACCCGATCGCCGCCGCCACGTCGTCGGAGCGCTCGATGTTGGCCTGCAGCGATACGGCCATGCCGTCGCGCGTGCGTGCGGGCGCGTGGGCGGGTGCCGGCTGCGCCAGCCGCGCGCGCTCCTGCCGGCTGCGCGTGTCGGCCTCGCGGCAGAGCACGGGGTCGGGATCGATCACGACCTCGCCGGTGTCGCCATCGATGAGCACCGACCCGCCCGGAGGCACCCGGCTGCTGATGTCGCGCAGCCCCACGACCGCGGCGACGCCAAGCGACCGCGCGAGGATCGCCGTGTGATAGGTGCGGCTTCCCGCATCGGTCGCGAAGCCGCGGATCAGGTCCCAGTCGAGCTGCGCGACGACCGATGGCGCCAGCTCGTCGGCGACGAGTACGCACGGCGTGTCGAGGTCGCGCAGCAGATCGCGAGCGCCGCCCTTTTCGCCGCGCAGGTTCAGGCTCAGCCGTCCCGCCACATCCTGCAGGTCGCCCTTCCGCTCGCGCAGATAGGGATCGGCGAGGTCGTTGAACACCTCGGCCACCTCGTCGAGCGCGCGCTGCACTGCCCATTCGGCGTTCACGCGCTCCTCGCGGATGAGCGCCTCCGCCCGTCCCACGAGCAGCGGGTCGTCGACGAGCAGCAACTGCGCGTCGAAGATGGCCGCCAGCTCCGTCCCCTTCCGCTGCGCGATCCGATCGCGAATCTGCCGGAGCTGATCCCGCGACCGGACGCGCGCCTGCTCGAGCGCCGCCAGCTCGCGCCCGACGCGGCGGGGGGCGACGGGAAATCTGATGACCTGCGTTCTCTGGATGGCCACGAGCGCCGGTCCGACGACCAGGCCGCCGGACACACCGATACCTTTCAGACGTTCCACGGTTCCCCTGGCCCGAGTCCCGGCGAGTCCTCGGCGAACCCCGATTCGACGAGCCGGACGAGCGCCTCCACGGCGGGCGCCTCGTCCGGACCGTCGGCGGTAATAGTCAATGTCGTCCCGCGCGCGGCCGCGAGGAGCAGGATCCCCAGAATACTCTTCCCGTCCATCATCTTCGCGTCGCGCCCCACGCGAATCTGCGACGCGAAGCGCGTCGCCAGGTGGACGAACCGCGCGGCCGCCCGCGCGTGCAGCCCCAGCTCGTTCGTGACCACCACGGCGCGCGACGTCATGACACGTCCCAAATCCCACACCCCGACACCCAACGCTCGTCTCCCATGACGTGGGACTTGGTCATTGGGATTTGGGGTTTGACAACGCGGGGGTTTTCTCCCCGCGCAAGAGATCCGACGCGACCCAGATTGCGTTCCGCCCGTGCTCCCGGATTTCCCGCGCCGCGTCGAGGAGGCTCGCCTGCGCCGTCAGGCCGGCCAGCTTGATCAGCATCGGGAGGTTCACGCCCGTCACGACCTCCACCTTGTCGCCGCCGAGGAACGACATCGCCAGATTCGACGGCGTCCCGCCGAACATATCCGTCAGGATGAGGACCCCGTCGCCCTGCTGGACGCGCGCGATCGCCTGCGCGATTTCGTCGCGAGCGTCGTTGGTGTCCTCGTGCCACCCGATCGACACTGCCGCAAACCGCGGCAGCTCGCCGACGATCGTTTCCGCCGCGTTCAGCAGCTCGGTGGCGAGCTGCCCGTGAGTGACGACGACGATGCCGATCATGAGTCCCGATGCCTCACGCGCACGCGGACGCCCTTGACGCCCTCCAGCGACTTCCGCAGCGCCTCGGCGATCATCACCGACCGATGCCGGCCGCCGGTGCAGCCGATCGCCACGGTCAGGTAGCTCTTCCCTTCCTGCACGTACTGCGGGACTGCGAAACGCAGAAACGACGAGAGCCGATCGAGAAACTCCTGCGTGGCCGGGTGCCGCCGCATGTAGCGGACGACGGCGGCGTCGCGGCCCGTCAGCGGTCGCAGCCGGTCGACGAAATGCGGATTCGGCAGGCAGCGGACGTCGAACACGAGGTCGGCATCCACCGGAATCCCGTGTTTGTAGCCGAAGCTCACCACGTTGACCACCATGTCGGCGCGCGCGCGGCCGTCGCGCGACATCTGCATGAACTGATCGCGCAGCTCGTGCACGGTCAGGTTCGACGTGTCGACGATCAGGTCGGCCATGGCGCGGATGCGTTCGAGCTTGTGCCGCTCCTCGGCAATCCCCTCGGCGACCGACCGATCGGCCGCGAGCGGGTGCGGACGACGGGTCTCGCTGAAGCGGCGGACGAGCGCCGCGTCGCTCGCCTCGAGAAAGATGAGCGTCGGCTTCACGCCGTTATGGCCCTGCAGCTTCCGGAAGACCCGCGGGAACTGACGCAGGAACCCGCCCTCGCGGACGTCGACGACGATCGCGACCTTGTCGATGCCCGCATCCTCGCGGGCGCAGAGATCCGCCATCGTGGGGATCAACTGCGTCGGCAGGTTATCGACGCAAAAGTAGCCGAGGTCTTCGAGCGCGCGGATCGCCTGCGTCTTGCCGGCTCCGGACAGCCCCGTCAGGATCACGAAGCGGCGCGTGCCGCGCGGCCGCGGCGTCCGGCTCACCGATCGCCTCCCTGCCCGAGCGCGCGCTCCAGCCGTGCGGCGAGCTCGCGCGCGGCGTGCCGCCCGCGCGCGCGCAGAATCTGATTCCTGGCGGCGACCTCCACGAGAATCGCCAGGCTGCGGCCGGGCGCCACCGGCATTCGCACCAGCGGCACCTTCAGGCCGAGCAGGTCGTGGAACGCGTCCTCGAGGCCGAGCCGATCGCGGTCGTGCGCGCCGTCGCCGTCCCGCCACCGCTCGAGCTGCACGACGAGCTCGATGCGCTTGGAGGCGCGCGTCGACGCCACGCCGAAGAGATCCCTGATGTTGATGACGCCGAGGCCGCGGACCTCCATGTGGTGCCGGGTCAGCTCGGGGCATGCACCGATGACCGTCGTCTCGCCCCGGCGCCGCAGCTCGACGACGTCGTCGGCCACCAGGCGGTGGCCGCGCACCACGAGGTCGAGGGCGCACTCGCTCTTGCCGATGCCGCTCTCGCCGACGATCAGCACGCCGAGGCCGAGGATGTCCATCAACACCCCGTGCACGACCTCCCGGACGGCGAGCGCATCCTCGAGGATGGTGGTCAGCTTGGCGATGGCGAATGGGGTCGGTACCTGCGTCCGCAGCAGCGGCACGCCGTGGCGGTCGGCGGACGCGCGGAGGTCGGCCGACGGCTCGAGGCCGGCGGTCACGAGCACGCACGGAATATCGCGGGCGAAGGCGGCCGCGAGCGCCTGCTGGCGGGCGCCCGGCTCCAGGCCGTCGAGGAAGCGGATCTCGCTCTCGCCGAACACGAGCACACGTCCCGGCTGGAGGTACTCGTCGAATCCCGCCAGCGCCAGGCCTGTCTTCTGGATGTGGGGACTCGTGATGCGCCGATCGACCCCCGCCGCGCCGCTCAGGAGCTCGAGCGGCAGGCCGGCCTGCTCGGGCCGGCCGCCCAGAAGACCACTCACGCTGAGCACGAAACCCAGAGTATCAGGCTTCGGGTTCGATCAGTCCGAGATGTCCGTCGGGGCGGCGAAAGAGGACGTTCACCGAATCGGTCATCGCGTTGCGGAAGACGAGGAACGCGCCCTGGCCGACGCCGACTTCGAGCGCCGCCTCGTCGACCGACATCGGCTTCACGGCGTACCGGCGCGCGCGGATGATCCGCACGCCGCCCTCGCCGTCGGCCTCGCCGGCCGCCACGCCTGTCGCAAACACGCGGCGCGCCCGCTCGGGACGCGGGGCGGCCGAGCCCGCCTTGGCGGCGGAGATGCCCTGGCGTTTCCCTTCGGTCCATCGGCTCTTCAGCCTCTGCGCCTGGTGCTCGAGCTTTTCGGCCGCGGCGCTGAGCGCTGCCGGGAGGTCGCGGCCGGTCGCGGCGCCGTGCATGAAGTGCTCGCCGCGGGCGTGGAGCGTCATCTCCACGTGGTGGCGCGATTTCTCGCGCGTGATGACTACCTGCACGGAGACGATGCTGTCGTTGAGCATGCGCGCCATGCGCGCGAGGCTCCGCTCGACCGCCTTGCGGACGCCGGGCGTGATTGTGACGTGTCGTCCAGTGAGTTCGAGACGCATAAGTGTGGGGCCGACCTCAACCACTGTAGAGGCCGACCTGCAGGTCGGCCTAATAGAGAACTTTCCGCTGATTCGACGTCGGAATCTTGAGCTCTTCGCGGTACTTCGCGATCGTGCGGCGGGCCAGCTCGAGCCCTTCGCGCTGGAGGATGCTGACGATCTTCGAGTCGCTCAGCGGCTTGCGTGGATCCTCCTGCTCGATGATCTTCCGGATGCGCTGCTTGATGGTCACCGACGACACCGCCTCGCCGTAGGCGCTGGCGATGCCGCTGTGGAAGAAGTACTTCATCTCGAACACGCCCTGCGGCGTGTGCATGTACTTGTTCGTGACGACGCGGCTCACCGTCGACTCGTGCATGCCGATGTCGTTGGCGACGTCGCGCAGCACGAGCGGACGCAGGTATTCGATGCCGTGGTCGAGGAAGTCGCGCTGGAAGTTGATGATGCTCGTCGCGACCTTGTGGATCGTCTTCTGCCGCTGCTCGACCGACTTGATGAGCCACAGCGCGGACCTGAACTTGTCCTTCACGTACGCGCGCGTCTCGTCGGTGTTGTCGGTGGCGCTCTTGTCGAGCAGCCGCCGATAGACCGGACTGATCCGAAGCTGCGGCAGTCCTTCCTCGTTCAGCACCGCGACGTACTGGTCCTCGACCTTCACGACGTAGACGTCCGGAATGACGTACTGGGACTGCGACGGGTTGTAGCGGCTGCCCGGCTTGGGATCCAGATGGCGGATCAGCTCGATGTGCTGCTTCAGATCGTCGATCGACATCCCGAGCTTGCGGGCGAGCTCGGGGACCTGATGGTTCTGCAGCAGCCGCATGTGCTCGGTGACGATCTTCTCGGCAGGCGATCCCGTCAGCCCGAGGTGGCGCAGCTGCAGCAGCAGGCATTCCTGGAGATCGCGCGCGGCGACACCGATCGGGTCGAAGCCCTGCACGAGCCTCAGCGCGCGCTCCACGTCCTCGATCGGCCACGGCCCCATCGCCGCGAGCTCCTCGACCGTCGCCACGAGCTGGCCGTCGTCGTCCAGATTGCCGATGATCGCCTCGCCGATCTCACGCATCCGCGGCTCGTCGGTCTGCATGGAGAGCTGCCAGAGCAGGTGGTCGGCGAGCGAGGTGCTGGTCGAGAGCGTGTTCTCGATCGGCGGCAGCTCCTTCACCTCGGTCGGCGTGTGCGGCCGATAGCCGTCGTCGAGATAGTCGCCGAAGAAGTACTCGTAATCCTGGTCGTCCCAGGTATCGGTCTTCTCTTTTTCCTTCTCTTCCTGCTTGTCCTGCGCCGCCTCGACCGGCTGCAGCTCTTCTGTGGGAACCTCCTCGAGGAGTGGATTCTCGACCATCTCCTGATTGAGGAGCTCCGACAGCTCGAGCGTCGACATCGGCAGCAGCTTGATCGCCTGCTGGAGCGACGGCGTCAGAATGAGCTTCTGGACGAGCTTCGTGTGGAGCTTCTGCGTTATCGCCATGTCGTCAGCGGTGCGTCATCCCAGGACCCAACCACCATATTACCGGGTTTCTCAGTCCAGGCGGAATTCCGCGCCCAGATAGATGCGACGGACCTCGTCGTCGGCCGCGAGCGAATCGGGTGTGCCGCTGCGGAACATTACGCCGTCGTGCACGATGTACGCGCGGTCGGTGATGCGCAGCGTCTCGCGCACGTTGTGGTCGGTCACCAGCAGCCCGATCCCGCGCTCGCGGAGATGGAAGATGATCTTCTGGATATCGGTGACCGCGATCGGATCGATCCCCGCGAACGGCTCGTCGAGCAGCATGAAGCGCGGCGATACCGCCAGCGCGCGCGTAATCTCGACGCGTCGCCGCTCCCCCCCCGAGAGGGTGTGCGCTGGCGCCTTGGCGAGCGGCGTGAGGTTGAGCTCGGCGAGGAGATTGGCGAGCCGCTCGCGGCGCTCGGCCTTGGGCAGCTCCAGCGTTTCGAGAATCGCGAGGATGTTCTGCTCGACCGTGAGCCCGCGGAAGATCGACGGCTCCTGCGGGAGGTACCCGATGCCCTTGCGCGCGCGGACGTACATCGGGTCGTCGGTCAGGTCTTCGCCGTCGAGCGCCACGCGCCCCGAATCGGGCGCGGTGAGTCCGACGACCATGTAGAACGTCGTCGTCTTTCCGGCCCCGTTCGGGCCGAGCAGCCCGACGACCTCGCCGGACGCGACTTCGAGGTTCACCCCCCGCACGACCGTGCGGCCGTTGTACGACTTGGTGAGCTCGTGTGTGCGCAGCGTCGACATCAGCGGACGGGCGTCTGGCACGGGCCGCCGCTGCGGCTCGATTGCGTGCGAACCTCCTCGTTGCCGTCCACGATGATCCGGTCGGCGGATTTGAAGAAGACGACCGTGCGGCCGATCGTCTCGCGGCACTCCTCGATCATCTTCACCGGCACGGTGGCGATGCCGGTCATCACGTAGCGCTCGTCGTCGGCGTGATACGTCAGGCGATCGCCGGTCGCGAGCCGCCGGTCGAGGCGAACGGTGATCTCCGTGAATGCTTCGAGCCGCTCGATGCGCCCCTCGTCGCGCGCGAGCTGCACCTCGATGCGGCCCGCACGCATGTCGCCCTGGACGCCGCTCAGCTGCGCAGTACCCGCCGCCGCGACACCGCCAGCGCCCGTCGGTGCAGGCGGCCCGTAGATCAGCCGACGGGCGTCGTCGTCGTATCGGATCTCCGGAGCGCGGCCGACCGATGCGCCGGTATCGAAGACGAGATTCGATCGCGCCGCGCCCGAGACAACGAGGTCGCCCCGGCTGCGATCGAGCGTGATGGTGTCGCCGCGCACGGCGGTCTCGCCCTGCCACAGCATCGCGTTTCCGCTGTAGATGGCGGCGCCGGCCGGCCCCTGATAGGCCAGCGCATCGGCGTTCGCATTGACCGGGGTCTGCCGCTCGAGCAGGCCCGGCATCCGGCCCGACTTCGCCGCCTGCAAAACGGTCTTCACCGTCCCCCTCGCGTTCATCGCGGGGCCCTCGAGGGTGACGTCGATCGCGTCGGCCTCGATCTGAATCTGCGCGTCGGTCACGCGCGGCCCGCCGCCCTCGTCCGCACCGGTCAGCCGGAGCGCACCAGTGCCAGGGTCGTAATCCGCGTTCGCCGCCGTGGCGCGGAGCTCGCCGTCCTCGAACCGCACGCGCCCGGTGAACGACGCGCTGGTGACCGCGTCGTCCGCCAGGCCGATGCGGAGCGCGCCCGAGCGCGCGACGCGCGGCGGCTGCGTCGCCTGCGCCTCCTCACGGTACTCGACGCCGCCGGTGAAGCGCGCCGCCGTGAGCCCCTTTCCCGCCTCGCCGCTGCCGTCGAACGTCTCCGCTCGAATGCTGCGCGCGGGCGTGCCCTTTCCCGCCGGGAGATCGACGCGCGCGCGTCCCTTCCCGGTCACCGCGGTCAGCGACGCGTCGGGGGCGAACGTCAGGTCGAGCGTCTCTCCGGCAAACTGCCGTCCTGCGCCGCCTTCGTCTCCGCCCATGGCAATGCGCGCGTCGCCTCGCAGTACGACTCGCTCGAGGGTGCTACCGTCGTCGGTGTAATCCAAATCGATGTCGCTGGCGCTCATCGCATCGAACGCGTCGCCGCCTGTCACCCGGGCACGGCCACGCAGCTCGATGAACGTAATGATCTCGTCGTCCTCGGAGAGGCGCGCCAGCCCGCGGTCCGCTTCGAGCACCTGGCCGGACCGCAGCGCGCGCACGCCGCCGTCGAGCGCCAGGTAGTTCTCCTGCCGTGACAGCACGGCGGTGGCGGCGTTGAACTCGTTGACCGTCTCGCCCGCGTCGTTGACGACGGTGACTCGCGCCTCACCGGCGAGCGAGAGGACGTCGGTCATCTGGTTATAGGTCATCCCGACGCCCGTGCCCGACATGCGTCCCTTGCCGAACGTCACCGCGCCCGGCGCAGCCACCGTCGCATCGGCCTCGTTGAACGTGGCGTGCTCCGCTTCGACCGTGAAGCCATCGCTGGCCGTCAGCTTCACGCCGCCCGTGATGTCGAGGATCCGCTTCGTCTCGTCCGCCTGCATTTCTTTCCCCGAGACGCTGAAGTCGCGGCCGCCACGATTGCGCACCTCGATCGTGACGCCGAACGACTTCGTCGTGCCGTCCTCGTACCGGAGCTGCCGCTCGGCCTTGACGACGTAGTCCTTTCTCGCTTCGCGGAACTGCTGCAGGACGGCGCCGACGCTCTCGAGCATGGCGCGGGGGTCGAGGCGGGTCGGTCGCTCGAGCGGCGCGGCGGTCTGCCGCTCGCCAATGGTGGCGTACACGGCGATGGCGACCGCGAGCCCGAACAGGCCCAGCCCGACCCGGGCGCGCTTCTGCCATCTGGCCATTTACAGAAGATCTTACTCCGGCGGGTCTGCTCGGCCCTTCTTCGCCGAGCCTCGCGAGACCCCGCCCTACCCAGGCGCGCGGAAGTCGGCGACCGAGAGCTGGAGATAGCGCTCGCCGTTCCAGCTGTCCTGCTCGAGCGCATAGGCGAGGTCGATCGCCGCGCGGTGTTCGGCCACGAACTGCTCGCGCTCGGCGGCACGCCAGGCGACCCCGCGCATGACGCGCCCGTCCTGGCGAAGCGCCATCTTGAGGTGCCGATCCTTGAGCAGTCGCGGACCGTCGATCACCTCGACGCGGCTGGTGCGAAAGAGCGGGCTCGGATTCCCGGCGCCAAACGGCGCCAGTGCCGCCAGTTCCGATGCCACTTGCGACGTGATGCCGCGGAAGCCGAGCGTGCCGTCGATCCAGAGACGGGGGCGCAGGTCGTCGGGCTGCAGATGGGCATCGGCGTACTCGTTGACGCGCGCCCGCAGTTCGCGGACCCGCGCCGCTTCGATCGTCAGCCCGGCGGCCTGCCGATGTCCGCCGAACCGCGTCATGACGTCGGCGCACGACTCGAGCGCCGCGAGCATATCGAAGCACGGGATGCTCCGGCACGACCCGTGCGCGACCTCTCCCTCGACCGACAGGACGATCGCCGGCCGATGGAACGTATCCACGAGCTTCGAGGCCACGATGCCGATGACGCCCCGGTGCCAGCCGTCGCCGCCGACGACGATGACGGAGCGCGAGCCAATCTCGAGGTCGGTCTCGACCGCCTTGCGCGCCGCTGCGAGGATGTCCGCCTCCTCCTGCTGCCGCCGCAGGTTCTCGGCGTCGAGCTGGGCGGCGAGCGCGCGCGCTTCATCCGCCATCGCCTCGTCGGCTGCGAGCAGCAGCCGCGCCGCAATATCGGGCGTGCTCATCCGGCCGGCCGCGTTCACGCGCGGCCCGATCACGAAGCCGATGTGGTAGCTGTCGATGTCCTTGCCCGTCAGACCGCAGACGTCGAGCAGCGCCCGCAGCCCCACCTTGTGCGGTCCGGTCGACAGCATCCCGAGCCCGAGCTTCGCGATCACGCGGTTCTCGCCGGTCAACGGGACGACGTCGGCGAGCGTGCCGATGGCGGCAATCTTGACGAATGCCTGAAGCCAGCCGGTGCGTCCTGTACGGAGGCAGAGCGCGTGAACGAGCTTCAGCGCGACGCCGACGCCGGCGAGGTTCTTGTCGGGGTACGGGCAATCGTGGCGCTTCGGGTTGATCACCGCGAGTGCCCGCGGCAGCGTCGAGTCCGGCTCGTGATGGTCCGTGATGATCAGCTCGAGGCCGAGCGCCACCGCGTGCCGCGCCGCGTGCTCGGCGCGAATGCCGCAATCGACCGAGATGACCAGACGGACGCCGTCCGCGTGCAGCCGATCGAGCGCCGCGGGCTGCAGCCCGTAGCCGTCGCGCAGGCGCTCGGGAATGAAGTGGACGACGTCGGCGCCGAGGAGCTCCAGCGCGCGCCGGAGGATGACCGTCGACGTGACGCCGTCGACGTCATAGTCGCCGTGAATGGCGATCCGCTCCCGACGAGCGACGGCGCCGAGGATGCGGTCGACCGCCGGCGTCATGTCGGTCAGGCGAAACGGGTCGTGGAGATCGTCGAGCGACGGCGACAGGAACCGGCGTGCGCGCTCGCCCTCATCGAGCCCGCGAATGCACAGCAAACGCGCGGTAATCGGAGAGACCGCCAGGTCGCGCGCGAGCGGCTCGATGCGCGACTCGTCGCACGCCCGCGCGGCCCAGATCCGCTCGGCCTTCATGACTCCGCGAACCCGACGTTGCCCATGGTCCGGAACCGCCGGTAGCGCGCATCCAGACGGCTGGCGGCGTCCCTCTCGCGGGCGGCGCCGAGCGCCCGCGACAGCGGCCCGTCGAGCAGCTCGGCGGCGCGATCGTGGTCCGTATGCGCCCCGCCGATCGGCTCCGGCACGATCTCGTCGATCACCCCGAAGCCGAGGAGATCCGGCGCGGTCAGCTTGAGCGCCTCCGCCGCCTCCACCTTCCGGTTCGCATCGCGCCAGAGAATCGCCGCGCACCCTTCGGGCGGAATGACGCTGTAGATCGCGAACTCGTGCATCAGCATGCGGTCGCCGATGGCCATGCCGAGGGCGCCGCCGCTCCCCCCTTCCCCGTGCACCGCGACGACGATCGGCGTGTCGAGCGAGGCCATTTCCCGGAGGTTCAGGGCGATCGCTTCGGCGATGCCACGCTCCTCCGATTCGACGCCCGGGTACGCCGCCGGCGTGTCGATGAACGCGATGACCGGGCGCGCGAACTTTTCGGCCAGCTTCATCGCCCGCAGCGCCTTCCGGTACCCTTCGGGCTTCGCGTAGCCGAAGTTGCGGTACACCTTTTCCTTCGTATCGCCGCCGCTTCCCTTGTGGTGTCCGACGACCATCACGGGGTCGCCCTTGTAGCGGGCGAATCCGGCGACGATGGCGTGGTCGTCGCCGAAGCGCCGGTCGCCGCTGATCTCCGTGAACTCGGTGAAGAGACGCTGCACGTAGTCGAGCACGGTCGGCCGGCTCGGGTGACGCGCGACGAGCACGCGCTGCCAGGGCGTCAGGTTCGCATAGAGCTCCCCGCGGATCGCCTCGATGCGCTGCTGGAGCCGCTCGATCGTGCGCTGGCGCTCCGGGGTCTGCGGGAGCATCGAGAGCGCCTCGATCTCTTTGAGCAGCACGCCGATCGGCTCTTCGAACTCCAACAGGTCAGGAGGCATTGTCCGACGCGGTCGTGACAGGGCTGGTCACGCCGTCATCTCAACGTGACCGAGCCGGCGCCGCAGATACGCTCGACGTCCGAGATGAGCCGCTCCGACGGCCGGACGCGGATCTGAGCGTTGACGTCGATCGTCACGCGCAGGTGGCGATCGGGGTCGAGCAGCTCGATGGCCACTCGGCGATCGCCTTTGTGCTGCATCAGCACGTCCCAGAGTTGCATGAACGTGTCACGGTCGTGGCGCGGCGCCGACAGCGTGATCGCCACCGCGGAGGCAAGTCGCTCGCGGATGATCTCGATCGGCGCGATCTCGGTCGCCAGCATGCGCGCGGTCTCGTCGTCGCGCTCGCAGCGGCCCTTCACGAGCAGCATGCGCCCGTCCTCCACCAGCTGGCCGTACTGCTTGAACGCGTCGGGAAAGACGACGACCTCCACGCTCCCCTGCGCGTCCTCGAGCGTGAACACGCACATCCGATCGCCTTTGCGCGTCTTCAGCGGGCGTATCGCCGCGACGATCCCCCCGATGCTGACGTCCTCGGCGGCGCGGTGGCCGTTGCGCCCGTTGGCTGGTTGTGGCGCGAGCCTGTCAGGCTCGCGCGACGGAACCGAAGGGTCCGCCCCGCGACTTTCGTCGTCGACCACGTCCCGCTTGACCACCAGCTCGCCCGTAGTCTTCGCGCCGAACTCGCGCAGCGCGTCCGCGTACCGGTCGACCGGATGGCCGCTCCAGTAGAGACCGAGCGCCTCCTTCTCGAAATGGAGCTGCTCGATTTCGCTCCACGGCGCCGCCGCCGGCAGCGCCGCCGCGGTTCCCTCGCTCGCATGGCCGTCCTCGTCGCCCCCGAAGAGCTGCGTCTGGCCCAGGCTCCGATCGCGCTGCATCCGCGTGCCGTGCTCGACGGCGGCGTCGAGCGACGCGACGAGCCGCGCCCGAGCGGTGCGCGCCTCTCCGCCCGCCCTGGCGTCGCAGGCGCCTGCCTTGACGAGCGCTTCGAGCACGCGCTTGTTGACGATCCGCAGATCGACGACCTCGCACAGCGCGTGCAGTGAGGGAATCCGTCCCCCGAGCAGTACGCGCGCCGCGATGATCGCGTTCACAGCCGTCTCGCCGATCCCCTTGATGGCGGCAAGCGCGAACCGCACGCCCTTGCCGGGCTCCACCGCGAAGGTCAGCTCGCTTTGGTTGATGTCCGGCGGCAGCACCGGCACCCCGCGTTCCCGGCAATCGGCCAGATAGAGCGCGAGCTTGTCGGTGTTCTGCGCCTCGATCGTCAGGAGCGCCGCCGCAAAATGCCACGGGTAGTTCGCCTTCAGGTACGCCGTCTGGTACGCCAGCAGCGCATACGCGGTCGAGTGCGACTTGTTGAAGCCGTATCCCGCGAAGTGCTCCATCAGCTCGAAGATCTTCGCGGCCTGCTTGGCGGCAATCCCCTGCCTGCGCGCCCCCGCCAGGAACTGGTCGCGCTGCAGGGCCATCACCTTCGGGTCCTTCTTGCCCATCGCCTTGCGGAGCACGTCGGCCTGCCCCATGGTGAAGCCGGCGAGCGACTGCGCGATGCGCATCACCTGTTCCTGGTAGGCGATGACGCCGTAGGTGTCGGACAGGATCGGCTCGAGCTGCGGCAGCTCGTATCGAATCTCGGTCTTGCCCTGCTTGCGTGCGATGTAGTCGTCCACCATGCCCGACTTCAGCGGGCCCGGGCGGTACAGCGCGTTCAACGCAATGAGGTCGTCGAGCCGCTCGGGCCGGGCCTTGCGCAGCAGTTCTCGCATGCCCGAGCTCTCGAACTGGAAGATGCCGTAGGTCTGCCCGTCGCCAAACAGCTTGTAGGTCTTCGCGTCGTCGAGCGCAATCGCGTCGATGTCGATCTCGACGCCCTCCGTACGCTTGATCTCGGTCAGCGCGTCGCGGATGAGCGTCAGCGTGCTGAGACCGAGAAAATCCATCTTCAACAGCCCGACCCGCTCGACCTCCTTCATGCTCCATTGGGTCGTGATTTCGTCACGGGCGCCCTTGTACAACGGCGCATAGTCCGTGACTGGTCCGGGCGTGATGACGACGCCCGCCGCATGAACGGAGGCGTGGCGCGCGAGTCCCTCGAGGCGCCTGCCGATCTCGAGCACCTCCTTCACCTTCGGGTCCGTCGTCGCCATCTCCGCGAGAACGGGATTTTCGGCCAGCGCCTTGTCGAGCGTCATGTCGAGCGCCGCCGGAATCTGCTTGGCGATGCGATCGACGTCGGCATACGGCATGTCGAGCGCCCGCCCCACGTCGCGCACGACCGCCTTCGCCTTCATCGTCCCGAAGGTGATGATCTGCGCGACGTTCTCGCGCCCGTACTTCCGGGTGACGTACTCGATGACCTCGCCGCGGCGCCGCTCGCAGAAATCGACGTCGATGTCGGGGAGGGAGACGCGCTCGGGGTTCAGGAAGCGCTCGAAAATCAGGTCGAAGTCGAGCGGATCGACGTCGGTGATCCGCATCGCCCAGGCGACGAGCGATCCGGCCGCCGACCCGCGGCCGGGGCCGACCGGAATGTTCTGCTCGCGGGCGTAGCGGATGAAGTCCCAGACGATCAGGAAGTAGCCGCAGTAGCCGGTCTTCTTGATCATCGAGATCTCGTACTCGAGCCGGGCTGCGTACTCGTCGATCGTATGGCGCAGCCGTCCTGCGTCCGCGAGCGGCCGCAGGCGCTCCAGCCGCTGGGCGAAACCCTCGCGCGCGACGTGCTCGAAGTACGCCTCGAGCGTGAACCCGTCGGGCACGCCGAACGATGGCAGGTGGTTCTGCCCTTTCGGAATCGCGACGTTGCAGCGTTCGGCGATGAGCAGCGTGTTGCGCAGCGCGTCAGGATGGTCGCCGAAGACGGCCGCCATCTGCTCGGGCGTCTTCAGAAAGAACTGGTCGCCGTGATAGCGCAGCCGCTGCGCGTCGTTCACGGTCTTGCCGGTGCCGATGCAGAGCAGCACGTCGTGCGGCTGGTAGTCGCCCTGCCGCAGGTAGTGCACGTCGTTGGTCGCGACGAGCGGCAGATTCAGACTCCGCGCGAGCGGCAGGAGGCCCGCGTTGACGAGCTTCTGCTCCTCGATCCCCTGGTACTGCATCTCGAGGAAGAAGTTATTCGGTCCGAGGATGTCGCGGAGGCGCGCGGCCGCTTCGAGCGCAGCCCGCGCCTGCTCGATCTTGAGCGCGCTGGCGACCTCACCCTTGAGACAGCTGCTCAGGCCGATCAACCCCTTCGCGTGCTGCGCCAGCAGCTCCTTGTCGATGCGCGGCCGGTAATAGAACCCCTCGGTATAGCCGGCCGAGACGAGCCGAATGAGATTCCGGTATCCCTCGTCGGTTTCCGCGAGCAGCACGAGATGGTTCGTGTCGCTTTGCGGTCCGGTCTTGTCGAACCGGCTGCCGGACGCGACGTACACCTCGCAGCCGAGAATCGGCTTCACTCCCCGGTCGCGCGCGTGGTCGTGGAAGATGACCGACGAAAAGAGATTGCCGTGTTCGGTGACGGCAAGCGCCGGCATCTTCAGCTTCACCGCCTCGTCCAGGAGCTCGTCGATTCGACACGCGCCGTCGAGCAGGGAGAACTCGGTGTGGAGATGAAGGTGGACGAATTCGGTCATTCCCATTCGATCGTCGACGGCGGCTTCGACGAGATGTCGTAGACGACGCGATTGATGCCGCGAACCTCGTTGACGATACGCGAGGAGATGCCCGCGAGCAGGTCGTGCGGCAGCCGCGCCCAGTCGGCGGTCATGCCGTCGAGGCTTTCCACGGCGCGAATCGCCACAGTGTACTCATAGGTGCGCGCGTCCCCCATGACGCCAACGCTCTGCACGGGCAGGAGCACCGCAAAGCTTTGCCACAGGCGCTCGTACCACCCCGCCTTGCGAATCTCCTCGGCGACGATCTTGTCCGCCAGCCGCAACAGATCCAGCCGCTCGCGCGTGATCTCACCGATGATGCGTACGGCGAGGCCCGGGCCCGGAAACGGCTGCCGGACCACGAACTCGGGATCGAGACCAAGATCGCGTCCCACGCGCCGCACCTCGTCCTTGAACAGATCGCGAAGCGGCTCGACCAGCCGGAACCGCATCCGTTCGGGCAGCCCGCCGACGTTGTGGTGGCTCTTGATGACCACGGCGGGGCCGAGCACCGATGCGGATTCGATCACGTCCGGGTAGAGCGTCCCCTGCCCCAGGAACTCGAAGCCGCCGAGCTCTTTCGCGCGCCGCTCGAACACGTCGATGAACGTGGCGCCGATGATCTTCCGCTTCTGTTCCGGATCGGTCGTGCCCTTCAGCCGATCGAGAAACAGCTCGGACGCGTCGACGAAGTCGAGCGGCAGCCGCATCTTTTCCGCGAACCGGTGCCGAATCTGTTTCGCTTCTTCGTAGCGCAGCAATCCGTTGTCGACGAAGATGCACGTCAGCCGGTCGCCGACCGCTCGATGGATCAGCAGCGCCGCCACGGTCGAATCGACACCGCCCGAAAGCCCGCACACCACACGGCCGCTGCCCACCTGCCGCCGGATGCGCTCGGTGGCCTCTTCGATGAACGATGCAATCGTCCAGTCGCCGGTGCAGCCGCAGACATCGAATGCGAACGTCTTCAGGATGTCGACGCCGTGGTCCGTGTGCGCCACCTCGGGATGGAACAGCAGCGCATAGAGATTGCGGTCCGGCGCCTCCATCGCCGCAATCGGCGCCGTCGCGCTCGTCGCCGCCACCGTGAACCCCGGCGGCACCGTGGCCACGTCGTCGCCATGGCTCGCCCAGACGCGCAGCTCGGGCGGAACCTTCGTAAAAAGGCGGGGTCCCGGGGTGCCATTGGTCGAGACACGGACGAGCGCATGGCCGAACTCACGATGCCCCGAGCGCCGGACTTCACCTCCGAGCACGTCCGTCATCAGCTGCATGCCGTAGCAGATGCCGAGCACCGGCCGTCCAAGGTCGAACACCTCCGGTGCGCATCGTGGTGCGCCGGGCTCCGACACACTGCGCGGTCCACCCGACAGGATCAGCCCGGCGGGCTGCCTGGCGCGGAGCGTCTCGACAGGCGTGTTGAACGGCACGACCTCCGAATAGACCGACAGCTCGCGCAGCCGGCGCGCGATCAACTGCGTGTACTGCGACCCGAAATCGAGAACGAGGATAGTTTGATGGGACACAGCGGGTTGGTCGATGGCGGTGCAACCACGAACTGCAGCGGTATTATATCGTGGTGGGCGCACGCGGAACCGCGATATCTTGGGTCTGGCGTGCGCTCGGCGCGCTCGTCATCGTCTTTGGCTCGGGCTTCTGCCCTGAGACGCGCGTCGCCGCGCAGGTCACTGTGCGGCAACGGTACGAGGAGATCGTTCGCGAGTTCCGTGAGCTGGCGAAACAGCCGCCGCCCACGCCGCTACTTCCCGCCGAAGCCGCTTGGTCGATCAAGCTTGGCACCTCTGTAACGGCGCCCGCCGTCATGGATCACGCCCACGTGTACGTGGCCGTCCGGGAGTACACGGTCATCGCTCTGCACCGCGAGAGGGGTCTCGTCGCGTGGACGTGGGCCGGCGACACCGTACTGTCGATGGCGACAGGCGAGGGGGACCTCTTTCTCGTGACGGAAGGCGGCTTGCGCGCGCTCGATGCGGCGACCGGCTACGAACGCTGGACGGTGCCGATCGGCGGAAAGGTCACCGCGCCGATTGTCTGGGCGCGCGGCCTCATTCTGCTGGCGGTCGAGCCCGGCGACCTGCTCGCGATCCGCAGTCGTGATGGGCGGCCGGTGTGGCGGCACCCGCTCGGCGCCGCGATGATGCATGGGCCGGTGTCCGGGGACACGGGCGTCCTGTATCTCGCGCTAGCCGATGGCCGGCTCGTGGCCCTCACGCTGGAGACAGGTACGCGGCTCTGGGAGCGGCGGCTTCCCGGCACGCTGAGCCCACCGACGGTCGCGCGCGACCGGGTCTTCGTCGGCTCAACGGACAATTTCCTTTATGCGCTCCATGCCGACACCGGCCGTGACGAATGGCGGTGGCGCAACGGCGGCGACGTCATTGGCGCCGTCGTCGACAACGACACGGTCTACTTCGCGTCACTCGACAACATCCTGCGCGCCGTCAATCGCGGCAACGGCAACCAGCGCTGGCGCAAGCCGACCGGCACGCGTCCCGTGCTGCCGCCGCTCGCCTTCCGGGGGATCGTGATCGTCCCTGGGCTGATGCCAGCGCTGACCGTCTTCGTCGGCGAGACCGGCGCGGTGATGGGCACGCATCCCGCATCGGGCGACCTGGCGGGCCCCCCGCTCGTCGATCCCGCGATCAAGCCGTTTCGGGTCTCGCTGGTGACAGTGACTCGCGAAGGCGTGGTCGAGGCCTTCCGCCCGGCCTCCCTGATGTTTCGAGAGACGGCGGCGTCGCCGGTCGGCGCGCTGCCGGGCCGCGGCCTCGCGCGGGAGCGGATCGCCGAGTAGTTTCAGTCGCGCGATTTCAACGGTCGAAGCGTCCCGACGGAACACAGAAGACACCGAGAGACAGAGGCACATCTGGCTCGCATCAGAATCGCCGTCGTGTCAGACATTCATGCGAATCTGACCGCGCTCGATGCGGTAATCGCGGATCTGCGCAAGGCGGCTCCGGATCTCGTTGTCCACGGTGGCGATCTCATGAGCGGAGGTTCCCGCCCGGCGGAAGTGATCGACCGCATTCGCGCGATGAACTGGCCGGGCGTCTACGGCAATACCGAAGAAATGTTGTGGATGCCACAGCGCGTGTCGGAGGCGCTGCAGGCTCCGGATCTCCATCGCATTCGTGACGCAGTGCTCGCCTACACGATTCCAGCAACGCTCGCCGCCATTGGCAGCGAACGCCTCGCCTGGCTGAAATCATTACCGCGCCGCTGGTTGGGAGGTGAGCTGAGCGTTGTGCATGCCGCTCCGGACGATGTCTGGGCAATCGTACCGGCGAACGCATCTGACACAGAACTCGAGCATGTGTTTGGTCCACTCGAATCCAAGCAGGTCGTCTACGGACACATTCATCAACCGTTCGTGCGGCCCATGTCCCACTTTACAGTCGTGAATTCCGGAGCGGTCGGCATGTCGTTCGTCGGAGATCCGCGCGCGGCTTACGCCGCTCATCGATGACGACCGTGTCGAAATCAGGCGGGTCGAATACGACGTGGATGAGGAGATCCGGTTGCTCTTGCGGAGCGACGATCCGTTTGCTCGATCCACCGCCGAAACGCTGCGGACCGGGTCCTATGTCCCGTTGCCCGCAGAGGCCTGAGGCCGTACCTTCGTGCTTTTGTCGTGACGACCTACAGCGCCGCCTCGGTGCCTCGATGCCTCGGTGGTTCGTGCGAGGATGCGCTCCGGGACGCACGATTCAGCGCGATCGCGAGCCGGCGCGCTCCGTCCCGAATCCGATCGACCGACGGCGCCGAAAACGACAGACGAATGCGGTTGTGCCCCGTCCCGTCGACGTAGAACGGGCTGCCGGGCACGAACACGACCCGCTCCTCGAGCGCCCGCGCCAGCAACTGCTCGTCATCGATCCCGTCGGGCAGCGTGGCCCAGAGAAAGAACCCGCCCTTCGGCGCCGGCCAGCGCAGCCTTCCGCCGAGCTCATCCGCGAGCGCCTGCGCCATCACGTCGCGCTTGCGCCGGTAGATCGCCCGGAGCTCCGGCGCGAGCCGATCGAGGATGCCCCGGCGCACCCCCTCGTGGACGAGACGCTGGTCGAAGCTGCCGGACATCAGATCGATCGACTGCTTGGCCGTCTCGAACCGCTCGATGAGCGACGCGGGCGCCACGATCCACCCGACACGGAACCCCGGCGCCAGCGTTTTCGAGAACGTGCTCAGGTACAGCACGCGGCCGCGGGTGTCGTCGGCGCGCATCGGCCGCGTCTCCGCGGCGCTCGCGGCGTCGTCGAAGTACAGCGCTCCGTAAGGGTCGTCCTCGACAATCAGCACGTCATGGCGCTCCGCCCACTCGAGCAGGCGTCGCCGCTTCGCGAGGCCGAGGAGCGAACCAGTCGGGTTCTGGAAGTTCGGCACGAGATATAGCAGATTGACCCGACGGCCCGCCCGCCGCTCGCGCAGGCAGACGGCCTCGAGATCGTCGAGATCGATGCCATCCTCGTCCTGCCGGACGCCGACGAGCTGCGCCTGCGCGTTGGTGAGGGCGGAGATCGCGCCCGTGTAGGCAGGAAGCTCGACGAGCACGACGTCCCCGGGCGTCACGAGCACGCGTCCGACGAGATCGATCCCCTGCTGCGACCCGGTCGTGATCGTCACCTCGGAAGGCGTGACGACGATGCCGCGCGCCGCGAGAATCCCGACGATCGACGCGATCAACGGCTCGTAGCCGCGGGTCGGGCCGTACTGCAGTACCGTCGGATCGCTACCCGACAGCAATGCAGCCGCGAGGCCGCGCAGCTCATCCCACGGAAACGACGCGGGATCCGGATACCCGGCCGCAAACGACACCATGTCGGCCGAACGGGCCGCGACCGTACCCATTCGCCTGATCGCCGATTCGTGCAGATGTCGGCCCGTCGGGGAGAGGAATCTCGAGTAATCGGTCACGAACCTTATCCGTGAACCGGCACCGGTGAACCGGAACCCGAGAACCGCCGCACCTGTGCACTCGAGAACCCGCGGTACAGCTTCACGTAGGCGCCCACCGAGGCGAGCCCGAGGTATTGGAAGACGAGGCCGCGCAGCAGCCAGGCGAGCAGCTGCAGCGGCAGCGCGGCCAGGCCGAAGAACGGCACGAACGCGACGAGTCCCAGCGCGGCTGTCGCCAGGACGGAGGCACCGGTGGCCGCCACGACGATCGCCAGGACGAGTCCGAAGATAGCCGTGACATGGCGGCGCTCGTGCCGCAGGAACGCCGCGACGCGGCGCGCCGCGGCCGACACGCTGCAGTCGTCAGCGGCAATGACGATCTGCACCAGCAGATACAGCAGATTGACGACCGTGATCCACAGCGCGAACACGACGGTGATCGCCGCCGTCGACGCCCACCCGGCGCCGGCCTCGCGCGTGGCGACCGCGAGAAGGTACACCAGGCCGGAGACGACGTAGATCGCCATCAGCACGAATCCGAGCCGTGCGTACCGCGGAAAGAGCCGCCACGCGGCCTCGACGTACGCGTCGACGGCAAAGCGCGACGCGCGCGCGACGGCGCTGACGTGCAGCGGCGGCTCCTCAATTGGCCCCGCCTCGCGCTCGCTGCGGACGAGCGTTGCTACGGTCCCCCCCTTGATCAGAAACACGAACAGCGACCCGCCGACGGCGACGATCGTGACGGCGAGCAGCAACGCCGCGAGCACCAGCGGCTGCGCCAGGAGCGCCGCGCCGACCGCTGCCAGCGTCTCCCGCGACTCGAGCGCGATGAGCACGTCGGGCTCGCTGCCGACGGCGAGCGCCACGAGGAACACGCCCCCGATGAGCGGCGCCGCGAGCAGCAGCTTGAACAGCGAATCGGCGGAGGCCTGAATCAGCGTGACCGGCCAGTTCGCCGCCGCGATGAGCGCCCCGCGCTTGACGGCGGCCTTGAGCAGTCCCTGGGTCATCGATACCTCATTCTACGTCTCTCGTCTCTGGTCTTTGGTCTGACCCTACAATCAGTTCAATGAGGCTTCCCGATCGCGCAGCGCCCACGCCGCCGCTGCCGACGCGGCCGCTCGTGCGCATCGCCGTCATCGGCGGCGCCGCCGCCCTCCTGGTATTCCTGCTCGGGCGCGGCGCGGAGGTCCTCGTCCTGGGCGCGGACGAACGCGCGGCGCGGGCGCGCGTGGAAGCCGACGTCCGCGCGTCGTTCGACGCGATGACGCGGTCGCTCCGCCTGATGGCGCTCGGAATGGCCGACGCCGCCTCCGTGGTGGCTGCGGCGGACGGCGACGTCACCGCGGCGCGGCGTCTCTTCGAGGCCGCGGCGGCGGCGCTGGCGCAGGGCGACGCTGAAGGGTCCGACTATGCGGTTACGGCATACGCCGCCGACGGCCGGCCGCTCGCGTGGGACGGCCGTCCGTCGGAGCTGCCGTCCGATCGCCTGCAAGGTGACGAGGCGTGGTTCTTCGCGCGCGGGGCGCTCGGTCTGCGTCTGGTGTACGTCACGCCGGTGCTGGCTGGCAGCGGCGAGCGCGTCGGGACGGTCGCCGCCGAGCGCTCCGTCGACCTTGCGATCCCGCGGTCCACCGACACCGACGTCCTTCGCTATCGCACCCGCCTCGCGCCCGTCTCGCTCGAGCTGCGGTTCGAAGCGGCCCGCACGTCGCCGGCCGGATTCAGCTTCGACGTGCTCGCGCCCTCGGGCGCGCGGCTGCTCACGGGGACGCTCGATGCCGCGGATCTCGCGCGGACGCGGGATCGCTGGCGGCGCGCCTCACGGTCGCTCGCCCTGATTACGTTCGCGCTCGCGGTGGCCCTGATCTGCGGTCCGCTCCTCGACTGGCGCAACCGGCTGCGGCGGGCGCGCCCGTATGCGATCGCCATGACGCTCATCGCCGGCGCGGTCGTCTTCGCACGGCTGCTCCTCCGCGTCGCTTCGCCGGCCGACTGGTCCGAGGCGTCGGTCTTCGCCGGCACCGAGTACGCGTCGCCGCTCCTGCGTCCGTTGCTGACCTCGCCATTCGACTTCCTGCTGACTGCCCTCGCGGCCGCCAGCCTGGTGACGCTGCTGCTCTATGCGGTCGAAGGGTGGCGCATGACGCTCTGGCCCGGCTCCGCGAAGCCCGACACCGTTCGGAAGAGGCCGGCCGGCGGCCGGCGCCGCTATCGAGTCGACAGCACGCGCACGATCGCCGCGTTCGCCGCGGCCCAGCTGGCCGGCGGCGTCGCCGTGGCCCTGCTCCTCGGTGCGTATCACGGGTTCCTGCGCGATACGGTCGCGAACACGTCGATCGACCTGCTCCACTACTCGCTCCACCCATGGAGCACGGTGCGGCTCGCGCTGCAGGTCGGGTTGATCGTCTGGCATGCCACGACACTCGGCGCCGGCGTTCTGCTGCTGCGCACGGCGCTCATCCCGTGGGTCGTGCCGCGCCCGGACTGGCGGTTCCGCGCCGGCACCATCGGATTGTGGGCGCTGCCGCTGCTTCTGTGGCAGATCACCGCCGATATCAGCGCCGCGCAGGGCCTCGCCCTGCTCATCGCCCTGGCGGTGGTGATTGCGCTCGTGCTGGTGGCGACGTGGCTCGAGGCGCGCTATCGCCACGGGTCGCAGTCGTTTCGCCTCAACCTGATGACGCTGGCGCTCGTCGTGCCGGCCATCGCGTTCTACCCGTCGATGTTCGAGCTCGGGTGGGAGGCGAAGTCACAGCTCGTCGAAACGCGCTTTGCGCCGCAGGCGGTCGACCATCGGCAGACGATTCAGCGGCTGCTGCAGGACAGCCTAGCGCAGATCGACCGTTTTCCGGGGCTCGCCGACCTCGTGACGGTGCCGGCGGCCAGGGGGACGGAGGCGTCCACCGATCGGGCCTTCCAGGTCTGGCGCATCACGGGGCTGGCGATGTACCCGGTCACGTCGGCCGTCGAGCTGTACGACGCGAGCGGCGTGCTGGTCAGCCGCTTCGCGTTCAACCTGCCGGCCGACTTGACCGCGGTGCCGCGATCCGACGAGCGTGAGTGCGCGTGGGGCGTGTTCGAGGAAGTGTCGCCGTTCTTTGCCGAGGAGCGCCGGCTGCTCTACGCCGGACGCGCCATCTGCGGGCCTGACGGAGAGCCGGTGGGATCGATCGTCGTGCACGCCATGCCCGCCGACTACGCCAATCTCCCGTTCATCGTGTCGCAGAGCCCGTACGTCGAGCTGATGCGTCCGGCCGATCCCGTGCCGGACGAAGGGATCTCGGGGCGGGACGTCGAGTTCGCAGTGTATGGCTGGAGCCGTACCCCGCTCTACGCGTCGGGCGTCACCGCCTGGCCGCTCGAGGATGCGGTGTTCGCACGGGTCGAGCAGTCGCGCACGCCGCTCTGGGCCGAGCTGCAGCGCGGCGACACGGAGTACGCAGTCTACCTTCTCAACGATCGCGGCGGCATCTACGCGCTCGGCTTTCCGGTCGCCTCCCCGCTCGATCACCTCGTGAATCTGGCAGAAATCACCGTCCTCGCGTTCGGCACGTACCTGCTGCTGCTGCTCGCGACGGCCCTCTTTGGCGCCGTGAACCGCCGGGGGACGACCGCACGGGCGCTGCTGCGCGAGATCCGCGCCAGCTTCTACCGCAAGCTGCTCCTCGCCTTCATCGCGGCGATCGTCGTGCCGGTCGCCGCGCTGGCGGTGGCGACGCGGACCTACGTCGCCGACCAGATGCGCGCCAACGTCGAGCAGGAGGCCATCCGCACCGCCTCGGCGGCCCGCCGCGTCGTCGAGGATCTGGCGGCGCCCCGCGCGATCCAGCAGGGCTTCTCCGTCGATGACAACCTGATGGTGTGGGTCAGCCGGCTCATCGATCAGGACGTGAACATCTTCCTCGGGCCGCGGCTGCTGGCCACGAGCGAGCGGAACCTCTTCGCGTCGGGACTGCTGCCGACGCGGACACCGGCCGACGTCTACCGGACGCTCGAGCTGCGCAACGATGCCGCGACCGTCGTCCGCGAGCAGATCGGGACGATGGACTACCTCGTCGCCGGCACCTCGATTCGGACGCCGGAGCTCGACGCGATGCTCACCGTGCCGCTCACGTCGCGCGAGCTGCAGATCGAGGGCCAGATCGACACGCTCGATCGCCGTGTGCTCCTCGGGGCGCTGTTGTTCGTCTTCGCAGGCGCCGCGATCGGCTACTGGCTGGCGGAGCGGATCGCCGATCCGGTCAATCGTCTTACCCGCGCGACGCGCCGCATCGCGCGCGGGAACCTCGATGCCCGCATCGTCGCGCGATCATCCGACGAGCTTCGCCGTCTGGTCGACGACTTCAACCGCATGGCGAGCGAGCTGCAGCGGCAGCAGAAGGAGCTGGAGCGCACCCACCGCCTCGAAGCGTGGGCGGAGATGGCCCGGCAGGTCGCGCACGAGATCAAGAATCCGCTGACGCCGATCCAGCTCAACGCCGAGCATCTGCGGCGCGTCCACGCCGACCGCGGGCAGCCGCTCAGCCCTGTGCTGGAAGAATGTGTGAACACCATCCTGACGCAGGTGCGCCTGCTGCGGCAGATTGCCTCGGAGTTCTCGAGCTTTGCCTCCTCCCCCACCGCGCGGCCAACCCTCGTGGCTGTCCCGGAGCTCGTCCACGATGCGATCGATCCGTATCGCGTCGGCCTCGAGGACCGCATCCGCGTCGACGTGGACGTGCCGTCGAACCTGCCGCCGCTCTTCGTCGATCGGACGCTCATCGCCCGTTCGCTCACCAACATCGTCGAGAACGCGATTCACGCCATGCCCGGCGCCGGCGCGCTGTCGATCGTGGCGCGGGCCTCCGACTCGGTCGTGCGCATCAGGGTCAGCGATACCGGTGTCGGCATGGATGCGGAAGCGCTGGCGCGCGCCTTCGAGCCGTACTTCTCGACGAAGACGACCGGCACGGGCCTCGGCCTGCCGATTGCGAAGCGCAACGTCGAATTGAGCGGCGGATCGATCAGCGTGACGAGCGAACGCGACGTCGGCACGACCGTCGAGCTCGTGCTGCCGGTGGCGGACGCCCCCGCCACCGGCTGATCGCGCGGCGCGCGAGCGCGTGCGGGTCGGCGTCAGCGTCCCTGCGGGACCTGATACTGGACCCGCGGAGGCGCGGGGTACATGTTCGAGTAGATGCTCTCGTACCGCACCCTGACGCCCTGCCTGTCGATGAAGCCGAGCGATTGCTGGAAGTGTGCCGGCGGCGGATAGTTCGCGGGGACGGTGCCTTCCAGGACATAGAGGCGGTTCTCGTGCAGGTGGATCGCGGCAAACGTCTGCGTCCCATCCGGATTCGCGAGCTGGAGCCGCCGGCCCTCGATGCGGTCGCTGTTGTAGTAGGCGTAATGCAGGACCTTCGCGGCCTTCTTCAGGAAGCCGTACGCCGCGTAGTCCATCGCGCCGCGCAGCTCGCCGACGTACGGGTTGTTGCACAGGTTCGGATATTTGTCGCAGTTCTCGAGCCGCTTCGCATGAATCTGCCGCACGTTCGAGTAATCGATCACCGTGACGGAGTACCGTGAAGCCCCGAGCTCGGAGCTGTGCACACGTCCGGGCAGCTCAATCCCGTACTCGGTCTGATACGTGATGTCCCGTACGGTCGGTTGATCGGGAAAGTTCACCGTGAAGAGATCGTCACGACTGACGTATTCGATCCATTCCTGCGCGAAGGAGGGCGTGGAGAGGGACAGGACGAACGCCGCCACGAGGAGACGCAGCTGCATGTGTGACCTCCCGTTCCGTAGCACTCAGGACGGGCGGAATCTTACACCGTCCTACAACGCCCTGGTGTCCCTCGTGGTCTTGACGGCCGATTCGCCTTCGTGCCCGTCGTGCTGCCGGCGCCGCAGCCGGTGCCACCCCATTTCGAGGAAGGCCGAGGTCAGGTAGCCGTACGCGACGGTGACGAGGACCAGCTCGGGATGTGCCGCGAGGAGCGCCAGCCCGATGGCCGCGAGGATCAGCACCGGGTAGCTGCGGCGCGCGAGGAAATCGATGTTCTTGAAGCTGCGGAACCGGATCGTGCTCACCATGAGGAGCGCCGGCACGATCATCATCGCCAGCACCGGCAGTGCTTCGGTGGAGCTCTGGAAGCCCCACGGATACGCATAGACCGTCGCGGCAGGCACGCCGGCCGCCGCTGGGCTCGGCATGCCGACGAAGTAGCGCTTGTCGTGAACCGCGCCGGTCTGGATGTTGAAGCGCGCGAGCCGCACGGCCGCCGCCGCGACGAAGATGAAGCCCGCAGCCCATCCGAGACGGCCGAGCGGCTGCAGCCCCCATGTGAAGACGAGAATCGCCGGCGCCACACCGAAGGAGATGACATCGGCGAGCGAGTCGAACTCGATGCCGAACGCGCTCGTCGTTCCCGTCATGCGCGCGATCCGCCCATCGAGCATGTCGATCACGATCGCGAGTCCGATGAACGGCGCCGCGGTCACGAACTCGCCCCGCATCGCGTAGACGATGCAGGCATAACCGCAGAACATGTTGCCGAGCGTCAACAGGCTCGGCAGCAGGTACACACCGCGCCGGAAGCGCCGCTCGGCGACGTCGCCGCGCCGGCGAAGCGGTGTCAGCATCCGGATCCGGGACCGCCGAAGCTCGCCGTTCTGCTCGTCCATCGAATCGAGGGCGGGCCTACGACCCGCCGGTCAACGTCGCGATCACCGTGACCGCCGCGACCACATGATCGCCCACCTTCACGGTCAGCCGGGCGCTCGCGGGGACGAAAACGTCCATCCGCGAGCCGAATTTCATGACGCCGAACCGCTCGCCGGCCGTGACGTCCGCCCCTTCCGTCGTCCGGCACACGATGCGCCGCGCCAGCACGCCGACGATCTGCCGCACGACGATCGGCTGTCCGCCGTGGTCGATCCAGACCTCGGTGTACTCGTTGAGGTCGCCGGCGTCGGCCCGGTAGGCCGGCAGGAAGCGGCCCGGATGATACCTCACCTTGGCGACCCGCCCCCCGACGGGCATCCGGTTCACGTGGACGTCCAGCGGCGAGAGGAAGATGCTGATTTGCTGCCAACGATCGGCGGGAAACTCGGCGACGGCCGGGCGGCCGGCGACGAGCACCCGGCCGTCGGCCGGCGCCAACACCGCGCCCGGCGCCTGCGTGACCACGCGGTCCGGATCGCGGAAGAAGAAGAGGAGAACGCCCGCGACGACGAGCAGTGCCACGCCGAGCGCGGAGCTGACGAGAAAGCCCCCCGCCACGGCCAGCGCGATCGCGCCGCCGACAAAGGGCCACCCGGCGGGATCGATTCGCACCCGTTCAGGCGCTGTTGGTCTGCCGGAACTCGCGCGCGATCGCTTCCATGCGGTCCTTCAGCGCAAGCTTCCGCTTCTTGATGGTGATCTCTTCGAATTGTTCGGAGGGTGACAGATACGGTCTATCGGAGAGTTCGTGCAGTCGGTGGTCCAGCTGATGGTGCTGTTCGACGAGCTGGCGGTACTGGTCGTTCTGTTGCAGCAACAGGGCTTTGACGTCCTGTGCTTCCGCTGCATTCATAGGCCGCCCCTCCTACGGACGAAATGGGTTCATCGCCGTGTTCACCTAGCCGCAAGGTAGCACATTCGGTCGCCAGGTAGCTAGAGAGAGCTGAGTAGCCGGGTCGAAAGCCCAGCTACCCGGCAAGGTCGTCGCGCCAGAGAATCAGCGCATCCTCGACCGGGTCGGTGTAGTAGTTCCGGCGGACGCCTGCGACGTAGAAACCGAGGCGCTCGTAGAGCCGGCGTGCGCCTTCGTTCGACGCCCGAACCTCGAGCGTGGCGCGGCGCGCCCCCAGCCGTCCCGCTTCGGCCAGCACGTGCCGCAGGAGCGCCGTGCCGATCCCCCGTGCGCGGAACCGCGGCCGCAGCGCGACGTTGTTGATGTGCACCTCGTCGAACACCAGCCAGAATGCGCAGAATCCCGCGACGTGGCAGTCCGCGGTGCGCGCGAGAACGATGTGACACACGGAGCGGTTCTGCAGCTCCCAGGAGTACATCTCGCGCGTCCAGGGATTGCTGAACGATTCGGCTTCGACTTCGAGCACGCCTTCCAGATCGGTCTCGTCGCGGAGCGGCTCGATCCAGTATTCGGGCATCCTACGCGCGGTCCCTTGCCAGTTCCGCATCGGGGCGACGCACGTACAGCGGCCGAATGGCGTCCGGGGTCGGGCGGCGACCGGCCTCCCACGCCTCGGTCGCCAGCGTCCCCATCGCGCCCGCCAGGAGCGGCACGATCGGGTCGTGCAGCCGCGTACGGTCGCCTAACGTCGCGCGGATGATGCTCTGGTAGATCTCGGCACCGTCCCCGGCAAAGACGGGTGGACGATCGATCAGTCGCCCCAGGACCGCCTGCGGCGGCTCGACCGTCGGCGGCTCGACCTCGCGGCCGTTCTCGTACAACGCGGCGTAGACCTCGCCGCGCCAGGCATCGACCCATGTGGCGACGCGCGGGGCCGCCACGACGCGCGCCAGCGCATCGAGCGCCGAGATGCCGAAGAGCGGCTTGCCCGTCGCCATCGCCAGACCCTGCATGGTCGCGATGCCGACGCGCAGCCCGGTGAACGACCCGGGACCGATGCCAACGGCAAACGCATCGACCGCGGCAAGCGCGACGCCAGTACGTTCGATGAGCGCTGCCAGCTCGCCGGGCAGCCGCGCGGCCTGCGGCCGGCCGCGATCGCTCGCCTCCTCGCGGACGACACGGCCGTCGCCCACCAGCGCGCAGCTGCCCGCGCTCGTCGTCGTGTCAAGAGCCAGAATCAACATCCGCCTGACAGATAATAATTGCCGAATTTACGAATTGACGAATCTGAAAACGCAATGCAAGCATCTCCTTCGGTCACGCCGGCGATGCGTCAGTACCTCGACGCCAAGCGGCAACACCGCGACGCGATCGTCTTCTTCCGCATGGGCGACTTCTACGAGATGTTCTACGAGGACGCCCTCGTCGCCGCGCGCGCGCTCGACCTGACGCTGACGTCGCGGTCGAAGGACGCCGGCGGCGGCGCGATCCCGATGTGCGGCGTGCCGTTCCATGCGGTCGACGGCTACCTGGCCCGGCTCGTCACCAAAGGGTTCCGCGTGGCGATCTGCGAGCAGGTGGAGGATCCGAAGAAGGCGAAGGGGATCGTCCGCCGCGAGGTCGTTCGCGTCGTCTCGCCGGGCACGCTGACGGATTCGAGCTATCTCAACGCACGCGAGCCCGCGTATCTGATGGCTATCGTGGCGCGCGGGGACATCTTTGGCGTCGCGCTGATCGATTTATCCACCGGCGAGTTCACGACGGCGGAGTACCGCGGCGGCGAGGGCGCGCAGGCGCTCGCGGATGACCTGGCGCTGCTGCGCCCGCGCGAGATCGTGCTGCCTGCCGACAGCCCCGTCGCCGATCGCCTGCCGGAGATTGCGCGCCTGCAGCTCCCCGTCACCAAGGCCGAACCGTGGAGCTTCGAGCCGGACGCGGCGCGGCGGACGCTCCTCGACCAGCTCCGCGCGCACGGCGTCGAAGGGTTCGGCCTCGAGGGCCGCGACGCCGCGGTGCAGGCCGCCGGCGGGCTTGTCACCTACCTGCGCGATACGCAGAAGGCCGACCTGGCGCACGTTCGCAGCGTCCGTCACAAGACGGCGACCGATCACCTGATCATCGATGCGATCACGCTGCGGCATCTCGAGATCGTCACGAGCAGCGACGGTGACCCCGCGCACTCGCTGCTGCACGAGATCGATCGCACGATGACCTCGATGGGGGCGCGGCTGCTGCGGGCGTGGCTGCTGCGGCCGCTCCGCGCGCTCGAGCCGATCCGCGACCGGCTCGACGCCGTGGAGGAGCTGGCGTTCCGCGCAACGGACCGCGGCAAGTTCCGGGAGACGCTCAAGGCGGTGCACGACCTCGAGCGGCTGGTCGCCCGCGTCGCGCTCGGCACGGCGGGGCCGCGCGACCTCGTCGCCCTGCGCATGTCGCTGGCGGCCGTGCCGCGCGTCAGGGGCGTCCTGGCCGACATGCAGGCGCCGCTCCTCCGAAGCCTGCTCGCGGCACTTGACGACCTGACCGACGTACGTGACGCCATCGAGCGCACGCTCGTCGACGAGCCGCCGGCCTTCGCGCGCGATGGCGGCGTTACCCGCGACGGCATCGACGCCGCGCTCGACGAGCTGAAGGCGATCAGCCGATCCGGACGGCAGGTCATCGCGGAGATGGAAGACCGCGAGCGGGCGCGCACGGGCATCGCGTCGCTCAAGGTGCGCTTCAACCGCGTGTTCGGCTACTACATCGAGATCTCCAAGGCGAACCTCCGCGCCGTTCCGGACGACTATCAACGGAAGCAGACCATCGCCGGCGGCGAGCGGTTCACCACGCCGGCGCTCAAGGAATACGAGGCGAAGGTCCTGGGGGCCGACGAGCGGATTCTCGAGCGGGAGCTGGAGATCTTCGAGCAGCTGCGCGGCCGGGTGGCCGCCGAGGCGCCGCGCATCCAGGAGACGGCGCGTGCGCTGGCCACGCTCGACGTTCTGGCGGCGCTCGCCGAGACCGCGGCGGCGTGCAACTTCACGAAGCCGCACGTCCACGAGGACGACGAGTTCGTCGCCGTCGACGCACGGCACCCGGTCGTGGAACGCGTCGCCTCGGGCGGGTTCGTGCCCAACGACATCCACCTCGACGGGACGACGCGCCAGCTCGTCATCCTCACCGGCCCGAACATGGGCGGAAAGTCGACGTATCTGCGTCAGGTGGCGCTCATCCCGGTGCTCGCGCAGATCGGGTCGTTCGTCCCGGCGCGCGACGCGAAGGTGCCGATTGTCGACCGCATCTTCGCCCGGGTGGGAGCCTCCGACAACATCGCGCGCGGTCAATCGACGTTCATGGTCGAGATGCAGGAGACGGCCAACATCCTCCACAGCGCCACGTCGAAAAGCCTGGTCGTGCTCGACGAAATCGGCCGCGGTACCTCCACCTTCGACGGCCTGAGCATCGCATGGGCCGTCGCGGAGTATCTGGTGACGAACGGCCGGGCCCGTCCGAAGACGCTTTTCGCCACGCACTATCACGAGCTGACGGACTTGGCCGACGCCTTTCCCGGCGTGGTCAACGCCCACGTGGCCGCACGCGAGTGGCACGACGACATCGTTTTTCTCAGGAAGATCGTGCCGGGGCGCTCGGATCGGAGCTACGGGATCCAGGTCGCGCGGCTGGCCGGGCTGCCGCCCGATGTGGTGGCGCGCGCCCGCGACATCCTCGGCGGCCTCGAGCGCGACGAGTTGTCGCGCGGCGGCCGCCCGACCCTCTCGGGCGCGCCAAGCGATCCGGCGACGCAGCAGCTCGGCCTCTTCGGACCGGCGGCGCCGGATGCGCGCGATAATGAAGTCGTGCGGCGCCTCAAGGCGCTCGACGTCGACGACATTACGCCTCGACGCGCGCTGGAGCTGCTGGCTGAACTCAAGAAGATCGCGGACGAGGACTGATGTCAACTTCCAACGCCCAACTCCGCCACTCCCGAGCTCCGAAACGGCGCGGCGCGTGCTCCCGCCGGGGAGTCGGGAGTCGGATCGTGGCCGTGGTGACGCTCTCGGGATGTCTCATCGGCTGCGCTGGCGGGGGCCCGCCCGCCGACGACATGCTCCGCGTCGTCATCCGCGCCGCGCCGACGACGTTCGATCCGCGCGTCGGCACCGACGAGGGATCGCAGCGCGTCCATCAGCTCGTCTACGACCATCTGCTCACAATCGACGACCAGCTCCGCGTCGTCGCCGAGCCGCCCGCGCTCGCGCTGCGCCTCGAGGTGCCCGATCCCCTCACGTACATCGTCCACCTTCGGCGCGGCGTCCGGTTCCACGACGGCCGCGCGCTGACCGCGCGCGACGTCGTCTATACGTTCGGGAGCTTCCTCGACCCCGAGTTCGTCTCGCCGAAGAAGGGCGCCTACCGGCAGCTGGCATCCGTCCGGGCGCTCGACGACTACACGGTGGAATTCAGGCTGAAGGAGCCGTTCGGGTCGTTTCCGGTGCAGCTCGTCATGCACGTCGTCCCCGCCGACGGCGGCGAGTCGCTGCGGACGTTCCCCATCGGGACCGGCCCCTACCGGTTCGTCCGCCACACCGTCGACGAAGAAGTCGTCCTGTCCGCGTTCGAAGGGTACTGGGACGGACTGCCGCAGAACGCCGGCGTCGTCCTGCGCATCATCCCCGACGAGACGATGCGCGGGCTAGAGCTGCGGAAGGGGTCGGCGGACCTGACGATCAACGATGCGCCGCCGGACATCGCGTATCGACTCGAGCAGGACGGTCTGACCGTAACCGAGGCGCCGGGTGTGGATTACGCCTACATGGGCCTGAACATGCGCGACCCGGTGCTGATGGAGAAGCGCGTGCGGCACGCGATCGGCTATGCGGTCGATCGGCAAGCGATCGTCGATCACCTGCGGCGCGGGCTCGCGCAGCCGGCCGTCGGCGTGCTCGCGCCCGTCGCGTGGGCGTTCGAGCCGAACGTGCATCAGTTCACGTACGACCCAGCACGGGCCAGGCGACTGCTGGACGAGGCGGGCTACCGCGATCCCGACGGCGACGGCCCGCTGCCGCGCCTGCGGCTGTCGCTCAAGACGTCGACCGACGAGTTCTTCCGCCTGCAGGCAGCGGTCATTCAGGAGAATCTGCGCCTCGTCGGAATCGAGGTTGACGTCCGGTCGTACGAGTTCGCCACCTTCTATGCCGACGTCCTCGCGGGGAACGTCCAGATGTATGCGATGCAGTGGGTCGGCGTGACCGACCCTGATATGCTGCGGCGCCTCTATCACTCCAGTCAGGTGCCGCCGGCCGGCTTCAACCGGATCTACTACATCAATCCGGAGGTCGATCGCCTGATCGATCTCGCGTCGGCGGCGCAGACCGACGCCGAGCGGCTGCAGTACTACAGTGCGGTGCAGAAACTGGTGGCGGAAGATGCGCCCTATATCAGCCTCTGGTACAAGACCAATATCGCCGTGACGCGGCCGAACATCACCGGCATGCGGCTGACGGCGCAGGCGGCCTTCTCGGCGTTGAAGGACGTCAAGAAGACGCAGCCGTACGGCGCCGCGTATTCAGGCCCGTCGGACAATCACGTCAATTGAGCTCGGCGCGCGCTTCCGCCGTGTACGGCGACGTGGGGTGCTCTTCGATCAGCTGGTTGAAGGTCTTCCGCGCTTCGTCGGTATTGCCCGCGGCCTGATAAGCCTTCCCGAGCTCCATCAGAATCGCGTCTTTCGGCAGCGATTCGTCGGCGCTCGACGCCAGCTCCTTCCACGTGGCGATCGCCGCGTCGTGCTGGCCGGCGCGGGCGAGCGTATCGGCCTTGCCGAGCCGCGCCATCCGGCCATACAGGCTGTCGGCGCCGGCGCGGGCGACAACTTCGTCGAACGCCTTCACCGCCTCGTCGTGCCGGCCGAGCGCGGCGAGCGACGACGCATAGTGATAGCGGGCAGTGACGCCGGCATCCGTGTCGGGATAGGCATCGGCCGCCACCTTCAGCTTCGGCAGCGCGGCGTTCAGCTTCGCGCGGACGCTCGGGAAGGTTCCGGTCGCGCCGATCGAGGCCGCCGCCGGGACTTCGCCCGGCGCTTCGGGCGTTGCGGTCACGGGGACGACGCGCGCGTTGAAGGTCACCATCGCCTCGCCGAGCAGCTGCTCGGCGCGCGTCTCGGTCTGTCCCTGCCACGCCAGAATGCCGCCGACGACGGCGCCGACGACGATGACGACGAGCAGGACGCCGCTCACGACGCGCGTGTGCTTCTCGAAGTTCGCGCGCGCGATGGCGAGCATCTCGACCAGTTCGTTTTCCTTCAGCTGATGCCGTTCTTTGGTCTTCATATGTCCTGAGGCCTGGGGCCTGTTATGGCGTCCCGGCGGGATTTGCCGTCATGTATACGTGGCTGCTGACCGCCGCGTAACCGCGCGCCGCCCATCGATTATACAGGCCCGGGCGACCGGGCTTTGTTTGTGGCTGCCGCGGGCGGCGTAGTTCCGACTACTATCTGACGAATCCGCCCAATGACCTTCGCGCAGGCGAATCAAGGCAGAATGGCGGCTGAACGACTCAAGGCCAGAACCGCGAATCTTCCATGAGTTTATTGACGCCGAGCGATACCAAGCTGTGCATCTATACGAGATTCGTGCTCGCGCAAACGTTACCATCACGCCTGGAACAGGGTCTCTTACCATCGGTGGTCAATCGGAGAATACGGCCTGGTTCGGCGTCCAGGCAGGTGCGGCTTCGGGTTTTGGCAGCGTTCGAAGGGTCATCGATTTCGTCATGCGTGACGGTCCGTTCGCCGGTCGAGGCCCACGGGAGCTATGTCGGGAAGCCATCGATTTCTGGCGAGCCCACTTGAACAGGATCGATTCGAGTGCTGAGGATTAACTGAGGCGGGACTCGACCCACCAAGATAAGGAAGCCCCGGACGACTACGATGTCCACATTCTGGAGGTAGTGCCC
>Ga0209172_10001864_pt1 | contig 41153 bp, 40 predicted proteins | sample LarsenN4metaG_FD_184113 | JGI IMG/M metagenome (GOLD analysis project Ga0209172, IMG submission 184113) | Hot spring sediment bacterial and archeal communities from British Columbia, Canada, to study Microbial Dark Matter (Phase II) - Larsen... ... | reverse complement strand
GTGGTGATGAACGTGTAGATGCGGCAGCCGAGATCCTGCAGATCGATCAGCACGACATCGAACGTGGACAGCATCTGCCCGGTCGGCTGGCGCACATCGCCATAGAGCGAAAACACCGGAACACCGTGCACCGGATCGGTGTAATCCGGCGACTCGATCATGTTGTCCTGCTTGTCGCCGCGCATGCCGTGTTGCGGCCCGAACGTCGCCGTGATGTTCACGCCCGCCGCGACCAGCGCGTCCAGCGAATGAGTCAGATCGCGCGTGACGGAAGCCGGATGCGCCACCAGCGCCACGCGCTTGCCCTCGAGCTGCGCGCGCAACGCTTTGTCTTCCAGCAGGCGTTCGATGCCGAACTTCATGCAATCTCCAGGACAAATGAATCGGCGTGATGAAAATCAGGCCTGCCCGGCGGATGCGCCAAGGCCCAGTACGATTTTCGCCTGTTCGTCTCTTCGATCACCGCAGCCAATCCCAGCCGCCACGGCGCGCCACCGGGCAGATCGAATGCGACAAGCAATTCGTAGCGCCGCTCGCCGTGGCGCCCTTCAATGCGCGGGGCCAGGACATCGGGCTTGCTCATGCCTTCGCGATAGCGGTTGAAGCGATAGACCGCCCATTGCGTCGAGGGGGAGAAGTTGAACTCATCGTAGCCCTCGGCGCCCGTTTGCTGGGCGAACACCTCGAAGCACGTGCTCTGCCACAGGTCGTCGGCACGCTCGGGATCGGCCGGCGCGGGAACGAGCACGTCGCTCATCCGTCCGGTCGCGATATAGCGCAGTCGCAGCTGCGCGCCGCTGCGCGGGCCGACTTCCACTTCGATGCTCTCCACCGCCTCGCAGCGGCAGTCAGGATGAATTTTCAGCGCATGGCGCATGGGCTCACCTCTGCCACGATGCCCCTTAACACGCCGCTTCGACATCCGGGTCCGCGCATGCTAAGCGCCCCGCCCGAGCCGATCCCGATGACCACTGAAACGCTCCAATCCGAATTTCTCCGCGCAGTGACCGCGCGCGGACAGTTCCATCAATGCACTGATTTGCAGGGCTTGGACAAAGCCGCGAGCCAAAGCATCACGGGCTATATCGGCTTCGACATGACCGCGCCCAGCCTGCACGTCGGCAGCCTAACGCAAATCATGCTGCTGCGCCGCCTGCAGCAAGGCGGGGGCAAGCCGATCGTGCTCTTAGGCGGAGGCACCACCCGCGTGGGCGATCCTTCGGGCCGCGACGAGACCCGCCAGCTGCTTTCTGAGGAGCAGATCGCCGCCAATGCTGCCTCGATCCGCGGCGTATTCGAGAAATTTCTGAGCTTCGGGCCTGGCAAGACCGACGCCGTTATGGTCGACAATTCCGAGTGGCTGTTAAAGCTCAATTACATCGAATTCCTGCGCGATGTCGGCCGGCACATGTCGGTCAATCGCATGCTGACGATGGATTCCGTGCGCCTGCGGCTCGAGCGCGAACAACCCATGAGCTTCATCGAGTTCAACTACATGGTGCTGCAGGCTTACGACTTCGTGGAGCTGCACCGCCGCTACGGCTGCAAGCTGCAAATGGGCGGTTCCGACCAGTGGGGCAACATCGTCAACGGCGTCGAACTCGCGCGGCGCATGGACGGCGTCGAGCTCTACGGCCTGACGCAGCCGCTGATCACCACCGCGAGCGGCGCGAAGATGGGCAAGACCGCGCAAGGCGCCGTCTGGTTGAACGCAGACATGCTGAGCCCCTACGATTACTGGCAGTATTGGCGCAACACGGAAGACGCCGACGTCGGCCGCTTCTTGCGTATTTTCACCGACTTGCCGCTCGAGGAGATCGCGCGGCTGGAAAAGCTGCAAGGCGCCGAGATCAACGACGCGAAGAAAGTGCTCGCCACCGAGGCGACGGCTATGTTGCACGGCCGGGCGGAAGCGCTGAAAGCGGAGGAAGCCGCGCGAGCCACATTCGAACAAGGCGCGCGCAGCGAGAACCTGCCCACTCTCACGGTGACGCAAGAGGAGTTCGCGCAAGGACTCCGCGTAGCGGCAGCGTTGACGAGGGCGGGCCTCACCGCGTCCAACGGGGAAGCCAAGCGCGCGATCGCGCAGAGGGCCGTCAGCGTCAATGACGCGTTAGTGACGGAAGAAACGGCTGCCCTCAGCGAGGCAGATATTTTCGATGGGGCGATCAAGCTCTCCTTGGGCAAGAAAAAGCACGTGCTGTTGCGCGTCCGCTAGCCCCTACGCCGCTGCACCGCGATCTGCTCGATCAAGATCGCTTCGAAGCCGGCGAACGGGGCGCCGTCAGGCCCGCGCCAGTCGGATTCGAACTCCACTTCCTGGATTCCCTCGAAATCGGGCGCGCGCAGCGTATAGGTTTGCGACGGCTCATCGGCAAAGCGGCGAGTCAATGCCTCGCCAACCGTGCTGACCGGACGCCCGCTCGGCGCGTAGGCTGTGGCGCGCCAGGCAGGAAACGTCACGCCGCTTGGCGAGGCAGGATAGATTGCGGGCACGACAAAGCTGATGCGCTCGACAGGTTCGGCAAAACGAAGCCTGAATGACGACGGCGCCTCGCGAGCGACGTTCACCTGACTCAGGAAGTTTTGGCTCATCGTCGGGTTGACGGCGAGCCCGCCATAAACCCGAGATTGTTTCTCAGCACGACCCGCGACGCGTCCGGCGTGACGCGCACCACATCGATAGCGATCGCCGCAGCGTGCAGGGTCGGCGCGGCCGCCACCATGTAGTCAGGCGGGTCGCTGACGTGAGCTGCATTGAAATCTACCACCAAGCGCATCGGGTCTGCCGGCTGCGGCGCCGATGTCGCAACCCCCGGACCGCCGACGTCGGGAGGCGCCGATGTCGTAACCGCCGGTCCTCCAATGACGGGAGGTGCCGAGGCCGTCGCCTCGGGAGCGTCTCGACCGCCTGTGAATAGATCGGACAGCTGCACGAACAAGAAATACGACGAAACCGCCGCCACAATCGCCGCAGCGCCGATCAGCAATCGGTTGCGGCGAAACTTGTCGTTGAAAAGCAATCCCGAGGTAACGACGAACAGGACGCCAGCAATGATCTCGAGCAGGATCATGGCCCACCCCCGCCGCGAAAACCCTATTCCCTTACCGGTAAGTGCGCCAGCGATGTCAGGGAGACTGAGCGGCTTCAGCCGTCTGAGAGGTCATGCGGGCCGCGGCCGCGCGCGCAGCGGCGACGGCTTCCGGATCGGGCGGGGGCAACGCGTGCGCGCCGCCTGCGTCCGGACGCTGCGCAGGCTCGAAGATCCGGCGCAGAATCCCAGGCGTCAGCGCGGAAACAGGGTTCACGCCGACGCGCGGCTCGCCGGCGCGACCATTGATCGAATAGGTCATGCCGAACACGCCCTCGCCGCGCCGCGACACCAAGAGATCGCCCAGCACCGGCACATCGCCGAGCATTGACAGGTTCAGCGCCGGCGACGGGGCAACCACGCCGTCCACATCCAGATTGTCACTATCGATGTCGTAGGAGCCGGATCCGGTAAGACCGAGCGCTGGGCCGCGCATCGAAGCTTCGGTAAACGTCACGCGCTCGTTCGCGTAGGCCATTTGCGCTTCCATCACTGAGAAGCTGATGCCGTCGCCATTTAGCGTGTCCACAAGGCCTGTGAGCGACCCGGCGGACGAAAGAAGCTGCGCCATCGCGGGAAGGCGCACGACGTTGAAGTCGCGCATGCGCACGTTGAAGCGGGCCTGGCTGGGCGGGCCGCCACGCCAGTCGCCCTCGGCAGTCGCGGCGCCGCCGACGATGTTGTCCATGCCCGTGAGGGCAGCGACCGCAAAGCCCGCATCGTCCGAGCGCATTTGGATGCCGCCGTGCGGATCCTCCGGCCGCGGCCCGAGCGCCAGCGAAAACGCGCCGTTGCGTGGGGATCGGCCTTCGGCAATGAGCGTCGCCAAGGCGCCGCGCAGCAAGGTCAGGTTGACCCGCGCGTCGCTCATGGTGGCGCCGCCGCGCAGTTTCAGCCGCGACACGACAATCGACGCCCGAAGCGGCGGTGGCGGCGACCCCGCGCTTGCCGGCGCTGCGACCGTAGGGGCGCGGTCCGATCCCATGAAGGGCGCCGCATCGAACAAGGCGCCGCGGATGGCGACATCGAGACCGCCATCGGCTGCGCGTGTTGCGGTCAACCGGGCGTCCGAGCGGCCTTCGATCACAAGGCGGGTGAGTTCAGCCTCATGAATGTGTTCGTCCCGGGTGAGGCGCACGCGACCTTGCGCGTTCAATCCTGCTCCGCGCGCGTCGAGATCCGAAAACAGCAGTCCCCCGTCGCTCTGGCGCTGCACCGTGAACCGGGCAGAAGCGGCCTGACCGGCGCGCTTGGTCCAGAATTGGCGCGGCGCTTCGATGGCGGCGTTGGTGAGATCGAGATCCACGCGGGCGTTGTCGACATCGAAACCGCGCCCCTCCCCGCTGACGCTCACGCCAATGCGGCCCTGCGCATACCGTGCGATCGGGTAGCCCAGCCGCTGAAGATCATTGGCGTCGAAATCGCCGGAGATCTGGTATTCCGAAGAGCTCTGCCCGCGCCGCCCGCGCGCAATGTTCTCTGTCCAGCGTACAGTCTCGATGTCGGACGCGCCCGCGCGGATCGGCCCGCTGACAGTGACGGCGCGCTGATCGCCGCGCACCTCGAGCTGGCCCTGGCTTAATGCGACGCGGCGCGTGCTCATATTGGCCGCAAAATCACGAATGACGCCATTGACCGTGAAACGCCAGTTCTCAAACGGCACTTCGCGCAACATCGGACGCTGCAGCCTGAGTGTCACGCTGCCGCGCCCCGTCGCCGTAGCGGCTTCGATCGGCAGCCTATCGCCGAGCCCCAGCGGCTCCTGCAGCAGCAGTTCGATCATATGCCGCGCCTCGCCGTCGGCGCGCGCCGAGATCGTCGCCAACTCCCCCTTCGGCTTGAACCGTGGAATTTCCACGCGGCCATTAGTGACTGTGAGGTTGTTAATGCGCGCGCTCGGCACGGTCATGTCGAACCGGTTGCCGCGTACGATAGCGCTGCCGCTGACATTGGTGATGGGCGACATCGTGGTAAGAAAGCGCAGCGCGCCATCCGTCACGTTGAAGCGCACGTCGACAGCCTGGTCGCTCAAGATGCCGTCGACAAGATCGTCGGGACGGATGTCGAGGCGCAATGTTGTGTCGGTGACGCGGCCGGCCATGACCGCGCGCGACAGAAACTCTCGCGCCCCTTCGCCCAGGCCAATGGGCCACATCTGCACCACTTGGCGCGCATCGAGCGCGCCCGATACGTGGCCGTTGAGCTGCAATCCGGTGCGCAAGCGCCGCTGGGCGCCGGCTCCTGCCTCGGCCCAATAGAGACGCCCGCTGGCGCTGAGCACTCCTTCGCCGGATTGGGCGGTGATCTGCGTGAACCGGATCGCACGCTCCGACGAAACGATGGCCCCGACCACGCGCACATTGGACAACGCGACGGGCTCGGGAAATGTGGCGGGCACATCGAACCGAACCGAGGGAAGCGAGATGTCGAACGCAGCCGGTTCATCCGGCGCCGCACGCATGATCGCGGACACGTCGCGCACATGGATTTCGCCGCCGATGCGCGTGCGGTCCCCAGCAAACGCGATTTCGTCGATGATGAGTTCGTCGCTGGCGATATCGTACCGGCCATGGACGCGCCCGCCTTCTAGCGAGAATACGCCCCCGGCCATCTCCGCGGCGCCGCGGCCGAACACGGCTTCGCCTTCAAATAAGGTCACGCCTTGCTCGCGATCGAGGCCGATCGAAACGGTTGCTGTCATCGGCGCATCGAGCCCGGCGAAAGGACCAAGCCCTGCGGGGGAAAACAGTGCGCGAGGACGCGCGTCGCGCGCGCCGAATTCTATGACGGCGGTCTGAAAGCGGGTGTCCGTCGTGATGCGCAGACTTGCCGGCGCCGCGAGCCCCTCGGCGCCTTCAAGTTGCGCGTCGGCCGCGAACTCGAGGGTGCGTCCGCGTCGCGCGAGATTGAGATTAGCCGCGTCCGCCGTCCAGCGGCCGCCGCCCGCTTCATTGACGATGGTGAGCGCCGCGTCCCGCACGCTTAACCCGCGCAGGCCACCGCCGGGACCGACCGGGCGAAACGCGGCTTCCATGCCGTCCAGCACCCGCGTCACGCGCTGTTCGAGCGTCTCGCCGGGAGGCGGCGCGGCAATCACGATATCGGCTGGCGCGCCCTCGGGGCCGAAGGCGATGTGCATCGCCCCGTCGCGCTTGCGGGTCACGGTCATGGCGCCGCCGGAGAACTCGGCGCGCACCAGCGATATCCGGCCGATGAGCAGCGGCAATGCGCCAAGCTCGATGCGCGCTTCGTCGGATCGGGAGAGCACGCCGCCCTGGCCGTCCTCCACTGTCACGCCGATGGCGCGCAATTCCAGTGCGCTGCCGCGTTGGCTCCAGGCCAGTTCAACGCGCTCGATGCCGACCGGCCGTCCAGATCGGGCAGCGCTCAATTCGGCTTCGACGTGATCGCGGATGGAATTGAGTTCGATCGGGCCCTGGCTGAGGCGCCACCACGCAACGCCGATGCCGATCGCGAACGCCGCGACCAGGCCCAGGAGAATCTCCACCGCAATCAGCGTCGAGCGGCGTATCACAGCCATCTCTCCGACGCCCCTCGACGGTGTCTAGCGCAAAGCCCTGTTTTGACGCAAAGCAAACGGCCAGCGCAACTGCAGCGCGCGTCGGCCGCACGGCCGCCGGCCCTGAAGCTCGACATGGCAAAGACGCTCAAACCAGGCGACCCCGCACCCCCATTCGATCTGCCGACGGCCGGGGGCGGGCGCATCAGCTTGGCGAGCCTCAAGGGCAGGCCCGTCGTCCTCTATTTTTATCCGAAGGACGACACGCCCGGTTGTACCCAAGAAGCCCTAAGCTTCACTGAAAAGGCGAAAGCGTTCGCGGCTGCCAAGACAGCCGTAATCGGCGTTTCGCGCGACAGCATCGCCAAGCACGATAAATTCGCGGCAAAACATGGGCTGACGCTGACTCTCGCCTCAGACGAGGACGGCGACGTTTGCAACCGGTACGGAGTCTGGGTCGAGAAGACCCTTTACGGGCGCAGCTTCATGGGCATCGAGCGCGCCACCTTCCTGATTGATCAGACGGGACGCATCGCACGCATCTGGCGCAAGGTCCGCGTGCCGGGACATGTGGATGAAGTCTCGAAAGAGGTTAAGAGTTTGGGCGGGAAATAGCTGGTTTTACTTGGTTCGCAGCAGATTTGGCCCGGTTTTCGCGTAAACGCCGTTAAGGAGCCTGAAATTCCTGTAAACGGCGGCGCAGGCCTGTTGCAATTCGGGAGCGTTTAAGGTTCAGATGACTTTGGCGGGGCTAAAGCGCATTTTTGGGTTAGGTTAGCTGCGGTGGGCGGACCATGAGCCAGTTCGGATCGCGGGCGCGAGCGTTCTTCGATCGTATGTTCCCTGAGCGGCAGATTTATCACCGCAGCGGCGGAACCGTTCGTTACGTCTCGCTCTCACCCAGCAAGCAGGCCCTGCTTGCCCTCGGCGCTGTCGGCCTCGCTGGCTGGTGCGTCTACGCTACGGCGAACACCCTGCTGGTGAGCCCGCAAAGCACGGCCGCCAATGAAATCGAGCGCGAACGCGCCAAATACGACCGCTGGCTCAACGAATCGCGCGCCCAGGCCGCCGCGGCGCAGGCCCAGCTGGAAGAACGCACCCGCCAATTCGACCAAGCCACTGCCGAGTTCGAAAGCCGCCACGAAGTGCTGCGCTCTCTGCTGGAATATGCGGGCGGCACCACAATGCAGCTCGCGACCACCCGGCCGGTCGAGCGCGACGGGGCGCGCATTATCATGGCCGCCTCGATCGACGAGGCGGAGCCGCGCCAGTCCCGCGCGATCACCTCCGAGCCCTATCAGGTCACCACCGTGGGTTTCCGCGCACGGGGCGAACGGCTCGAGGCCGACCAGGAGCGCACCCTGGCCGAACTTGAAGACACCGTCGCCGAACGGAGCGAGCAGGTGCGTGGCGTGCTGCGCCTTACTGGCGTGCCGATGACCAACCTCACCGGCCCGGATGCCGACGCAGCCGCCGGCGGGCCGCTCGTGCCTCAAGACTTCATCGCCTATCTACGCGACAGCGGGCTCAACCCCGCCTTTGCCCACCGGGTCGCCCAGGTCGCCGCGCGGATCGGCGAATCCCGGCGGCTTGGCGCAATCGCCGGTTCAACTCCGCTGGCGACGCCGGTCGCTGTCGACTCTCGGGAGACCTCGGGGTTTGGCCAGCGCATCGATCCGTTCACCGGCCGTCCGGCTTTCCATTCCGGCCTCGACCTCGCCGCTTTCGACCGCGCGCCGGTCGTGGCCACATCCCCCGGCGTGGTTTCTTTCGCCGGCACCCGGTCGGGCTATGGCTACACGGTCGAGATCGATCACGGCCACGGCTTCAAGACGCGCTACGCGCACCTGCGTGACATTCAAGTGCAGCGCGGGGATCGCGTTGCGATCGGTCAGCGGATAGGCTCGATGGGGTCAACGGGGCGGAGCACTGCAACCCACCTCCATTACGAGGTGTGGTTCCGCGGCAGGGCGGTTGACCCTGTTAACTTCTTAAGGGCAGGACGGCATGTTCACGAACAAGGGTAGTCACAGACCAGCGGATACGAACTTGCCAGCACTTCCAGAGCCCACGCAACGCAGAACCAACTCCGTCCGTAGCGGCATCGCCTCCATCATCGCCAATGGCGTGAAGATCACCGGGACCATCGACGCCGACGGCGCAGAAATCCAGGTCGATGGCGAAATCGAAGGCAATGTGCGGGGCGGCTCTTTGACCGTCGGCGACACTGGAATGGTCAAGGGCGACATCGTCTCCGAAAGCGTGACTGTGCATGGCCGCGTCGAAGGTTCGGTGCGCGCGCGTAAGGTCATGTTGGCGCGCAATGCCCATGTGCTCGGCGACATCGTTCACCAGTCGCTTTCGGTGGAGATGGGCGCAGTGTTCGAAGGCCAATGCCGCTATCTGCAGGATCCGCTTTCCCAGTCCGGACCCGGCGCGCCGTCGCAGCCGCAAATCGTAGCCCCGCAAGAGCGCTCCGCTTTCGCCGGCGGCAATTCCGTGTTCGGCGAGCCCTCGAACGACGACCGCATGGTCTCCGGCGTCATCGTCACGGGCACGTCGGGCTAGGTCTGGTTCACATCATCGTCGAAAAGGCCCGGCAAGCGCCGGGCCTTTTTGCATTCCTAGTGCAAACCCGGCCGCTGGCCCGCTGGCGGATGTTGACCGAACGAAGCTGGCGCCGGTGCGAACTTCTCAATCCAGTCAGCGAATGCGACGGCGAATTTCTTGAGCAGATCGCGCGTAGACTCTTTCACGATCTCTCCGCCTTCGCCGAAAAGTTGCGCGGCGTTGCCGAGATAGATTTCCGGCTGAGCGAGGGTCGGCATGTTCAGATAGGCGAGCATTTGCCTGAGATGATGATTTGCGCCGAAGCCGCCGATCTGACCGAGCGAAACCGAGATCACGGCGGCCGGCTTGTTCAACAACGCCCCCTGCCCATAAGGGCGCGAAGCCACGTCGATAGCGTTTTTCAGCACGCCGGGAACGGAGCGGTTGTACTCGGGCGTCGCAAACAATACCGCGTCGGCGGCGGCGGCATCCTCACGAAAGGCCGTCCAAAGTTCCGGCGGAGTCTCCCCGTCAGCGTCTTCATTGTACGGGGGCAGATCGCCGATTTGCAGGAACTCGAACTTCAAGTGAGACGGCGCCAGCGCCGCTACGGCCTGGGCGGCTTTGCGATTGAAACTTTCACGGCGCAAGCTCCCCACTAGCACCGCAACGGTGCGGTCGACGGGCATGATTGACTCCTCTCTGGTAGCCAACGCCCTCCCCTCGCTTGCGTTTCAACTCGGCGGCTCCAGGTCCGTAGCCCGCGCGTAAGCGACGCGCATGAACGGGCGCCAGGCGCCGTTCTGCTCGCGCTCCGTCACCGCCACGAAGCGGTCTGGCGATTCCAGCGTCCACGTCGCGCGCAGCCGCTGCTCCGCGCCGTCGGGATTACGATGTGTGTGGGGTTCGAAGATATAGCGCGCGCCTTCGACGCGCACGGCGCCGTTGATGCGGCCGCCGTCATTGGCGGCGTAGGCGAAGACAATCGTGCCTCTTGCGTCATCCAAGTGGTACGTGGTCTCGCCGGCATAAGCCGTGGGGCGCACAGCGTGGGTGTCGACCACATGGTCGCCGAGCGTTTCGAAACAGCGTTCGTCGTGGATGTCCGGCTGGTTTTCGAATTCGCCGCGCCAGCAGCCGATGAGCGGCGCGAACGCCGTCGCGGCGGTCTGCTCGCGTTGCGGCGCAACGCACGCCGCGAGCGTTAGAGCGAGAGCGAGCGCTCGGATCACAGCGCGCCCAGGATGAGGCCGATCAGCGTGAACTGCAGCGTGTGATAGCCGCCATTGATCAGGAAGAGCGCGAGGTTCTTGCGCTCGAACAAGTAGTTGATGCCGAAGCTGGCGGCGACCCAGCATAGGCCGGCGGTGGCGCCGTAGAGAGCGCCAGTGGCGGCGTCAATCTCATTGCCCAAAAATACCGCGAACGAGGCGCTAGCGATCAACGCGAGCATGAACGAGCCGCCGAAGATCAGCCCGGGATTGCCGTTCTTGATGGCGGCATCGCTCAGGCCGGCGGCGCTCTGCCACTGCCTGGCGAACAGGGCCGAATACCAGATCCCGCCGAGCACGAACGAGCTTGCCGCTGCGGCCAGCACTGCGAGCCAGTTGATGTCCATGATGGTCCTCCCTCACGCCGCCTGTTTGGCGACCCTTTCCAGCAGATCGAAATGCGCGCGCAGCTGGGCGACGGCGCGATCGAAGTAACCCACATCGCGATGCGTGCGCGCCTGCATGACGCCGCCTTCCATCGCCGTCAGCACGAATTGCGCGAGCGCGCGCCGGTCAGTGTCTCGCGGCAAGCGCGGACCCGCTGCGTCGAGACAGCGCTCTATCGCCGCCGTCCAATTCTCGAAGTTTTGCGCCAGCAGATCGCGCACTTGCGGATCGGGCTCGTGCAGTTCGAGCGCGAGCGATCCAATAGGACAGCCATAGGTGCAATCGCTTTCCACGATCATGGCGCGATAGGCGTTCAACAGCGCAAAAATCTTCTCGATCGGATCTTCAACGCCGCCCCAGGCCGGTTCGAGCAGCATCTGCTCGATGCCGTCGCGATAGGCTTCCAGGACGCCGATCAGCACGTCCTGTTTGGACGGAAACACATGGTAGAGGCTGCCGGAATTGAGCTGCGTGCGGCTCAACAGATCGGCAATGGACGTCGAGTTGTAGCCCTTGAGCCAGAACAGCTCCATCGCCGCCTGGATGATCTTCTCGCGCGCGTTGCTCATGGCTGCCCCGCAGAAGGAATGCGCCGCGATCGCCAATCGACCGGGCCGCGCTCGACGCGTTCGCGCAGCTGCGTCAGCGTGAAGGCGTTGCCGGCGTCGAAGAAAGCGTAAAGCATGTCGAACCCCGGCGCGTCGCGATAGCCCATCATCGTCACCCGCACGCGCGTGTGGGCCGTGTCGAGCGGTTCGAGTTCGATCGCCGTGGTCAGTTCGCGGGCGAGATCGGCGTGCGGAAAACCGGGCGGCGCGTCGGCGATCTGGATGACCAGCAGGCGTTCGGGCGCGAACGCCAGCACGCGGTTGCGGATATTGCCGGCATCGCCGATGCGCGCGTCCGGCGCGTAGGACGTCTCCAGCAGGCCGCCGGCGTGAAGATCGAGATGCACGACAGGCGCGGCCCAGCTGCGCCAACCTTCGGCGGTCGAGATCAGCGCCCAAACTTCAGCGGCCGGCGCGGGCACGACCAGCTCGTGGCAAAGCGTGCGCTCGCCGCCCGCTTCAAGGCGTGAGCAGTCACCAACGGGCGGCTGGACCTCGGCGCTGGCAGGAAAGGCTGACCCCAGCACCGCCGCGAGCGCCACTGTAGCCAAAATGAGCATCGCCCCTCCCCTTGGTTGAACGATCAATCAAGAAGAGGGCGGTGTCAAGCCCGCCCGGCGGGCCGAGGGGAAGAGTGAACACAAGCGGGGCGCGCTCAGCTCGTGTCCGCGCGAGGGCGAGCGTCCCAGCCGCGGCGGCGCGAGGCCACGATGGCGTTGCAGCGGCCGAAATCCTGAGCGCCAAAAAGATTCGCGATGTGCGGCGGCTCGCGCCGAAGCACACGGAAAGCGCGCCGCTCGTCGCGGTGCAGCGTGCGCGCCAGCCGGCGTGCACACGCGCGGGGATCGACGCAGGCGCGGCGCAACGCTTCAAGCCGCTCGGCCATCGGCCACGGATCGACCGGATTGCGATCCATAGTCTTGCCCGTCGCCGTCGCACACGGGGTGTTGAGCGACGCCGCACGCGGCAGGCGGTGCAACGGCGCCTGCAAGTGCGCGAACTCCGATGCAGCGCGCTTTGGCGGCAGAAGAAAATTCGGCAGGTCGATGCGCGGGCGGCGCACGCGCTGCATTCTGCGCTTCGCGCGCGAGCGCCTGCGCGCTGTGGGAAAGAGGCGGAACGAGACGCGCCAGTCCTCGGGTTTGTCGGGATAGAACGTGATAGGACGGCGCAGGCGCGACTTGTGCGCGCGGCGCTTCGGCGCTGCGATCTTCATGTCCGGCGCCAGAGCGAACGCCTCGATGAGCAAGAGCCGGCGCAAGAACGCTTCGCCCGCGCGCAGCCAAGGGCGCATCAGCGCTTTGTCCCGCCGACCCATAACCCCGCGCGCGGCGATCCAGCTCGGGTCGCCGAACAGACTGAAGAGAAGCTCCAGAAACGCCTGCATCGCGCGCCACAGCGGTGCAGGCGCGGCGCGCTGGAGCGCCGGGGTCGGAGGATCGTGTTCGGTCATGGGCGACGGACAGTCTACGGCCGCCCCAACTCGGTCGGATTGCCGGCGCTGCGATTGTTTTGTTTTCAACGGTTTGGGGCGCGCGACGCGTGGACAGTGGGCTTTGCTGTCCCCGCTTTTGCGCTGGCAGGATCCCCCTCAGACTCGGCCCTCTCGCAAAAGCAAGGCGCAGTCGATCAGCGCGCCACTGGCACGATCGCGTCGTAGTCGTTGCGCGCCAGGGTGAGCGAGCCTACGGGGAGCGGGTTGCCGTGCTCGATGAGCACGGCGAGGCGCTTCTTGAAGAGGCCGCCTTCAACATAAAAGAGCATGGCGCGCGGGCCGCGGTCCGTATCGACGCGAAAGACGAAGCCTGCGCGCTGGGGCCCCTCCGGCCAACTCTCACGCATGGGCGCGAACGCGCCACTGTGAAGGCCTGCGAAACCGAGACCCGCCATCTGGCAGAGCGAACGCGCCGCCTTATAGGCGGGGTCGTCGCGCTCGTGCGCCGCGCGCAACTGCGCGACTTCCTGGCGGCGCTGGTGGAACAGCCGGTTGGCGCTGGCGGCGCGATTGAGATGCTGGCTCATTTCCGCTTCTGGCGCGAGCTTCAGTTTGCGCAGGCTCTTCAGCCAGATCTTGTGGCGCGGCGTCAGCGGCTCTTCCGCTTCCAGATCGGCGAGACGTCTGTCCAGATCGCGCCAGGCCGCGGCCATATTACGATAGCGGCGCTCGGCCATCAGCTTGCGCACGGATTTGCGCGGCCCGCGTCTCAGACGCACCATCAGATTGAACAGCTCTAGGTGCGGATCGGCGAGCATCGATTTGAGGCCGGCGGCGCAGCATTTCAGCGCCAACTCGTCCCCGCCGCGGGCGGCGAAGTATTGCGCATGGCCCCCGGCCTTGGCTTGCGTGAGATAGTCATGCGCGTAAAAGCTGAAGAGCGCTTCTGGCGCGAATTCACCGGGGATGAAGAAGGCCTGGTCCAGGAGGGCTTCAGCCCAGGCGTTGCAGGCGAGTACGAGTTGAAGCGGTTCGTCATGCGCGGCTGCGCTTTCAGGAAGCACAATTTCGTCGAAGAGAAGTCCCTGATAGGTCTGCAACGGGGACGCATTCGTGCACCGGGCGCGTTGGTACTGCGCCAGCCAGCCGCCCGGCTCCGGCCCCTCGATCGCGGGCGCGATCCGAGGCTCGCCTATGCTTCCCTCCGCCATGGGCTCCATTAAGCCAAGTTTAGTCGATATCTTCCACAGCTTTCTCGCCAGCCCCGCTCACTCGCGCAGCGAGAGATGCCGCCATGAACTGGTCGAGGTCGCCGTCCAGGACGCCCTGGGTGTCGGAGGTCTCGACGCCTGTGCGCAAGTCTTTGACCATCTGATACGGCTGCAGCACGTAGGAGCGGATCTGCCGACCCCAGCCGATTTCGGTCTTGGAGTCTTCGAGCTTCTGCGCTTCGGCTTCGCGCTTTTGCAGTTCGGCCTCGTAGAGGCGCGCGCGCAGCATGTCCCATGCGGCGGCGCGGTTCTTGTGCTGGCTGCGTTCAGACTGACAGGCGACGACGATGCCAGTCGGAATGTGCGTGAGGCGCACGGCGCTGTCGGTCTTGTTGACGTGCTGGCCTCCGGCCCCTGACGAGCGGTAGGTGTCGACGCGCACGTCCTTCTCGTTGATTTCGATGTCGATGGACTCGTCGATTTTCGGATAGACCCACACGCTGGCGAACGAGGTGTGGCGGCGCGCGTTGGAATCGTAGGGACTGATGCGCACAAGCCGGTGAACGCCCGCTTCGGTCTTGAGCCACCCATAGGCGTTCTCGCCCTGCACAAGGATGGTCGCGGACTTGATGCCTGCCGTGTCGCCCGCCTGTTCTTCCAGCAATTCGACCTTGTAGCCGCGCGCCTGCGCCCAGCGCGAGTACATGCGCAAAAGCATCTCGGCCCAATCCTGGCTCTCGGTGCCGCCGGCGCCGGAATTGAATTCGACATAGGCGTCGTTGCCGTCCGCTTCGCCGGAGAGCAGCGCTTCGAGTTCAGCCTTGGCGGCGCGGGCCTGGGCCTGTTTCAGCGTTTCGTGGGCTTCGTTGACGAGGCTTTCATCGCCCTCCGCCTCGGCCATTTCGGCCAGTTCGAGCGAGTCGCGCAGATCGCGTTCGAGCGAAAGGATAGCATTGACGCCGGCGTCGAGCTTGTTGCGCTCGCGCATGAGCTTCTGCGCTTTTTCCGGATCGTTCCAGAAATCCGGGCGCTCGGAGAGCGCGTTCAATTCGTCGAGACGGGCCTGGGCGCGATCCCAGTCAAAGACGCCTCCGCAGCAGCGCGACGGACGATTCGATCTGTTCGGCGAGAGCGGCGATGTCGGCGCGCATGTTTTCCTGCGAATGGCGGGTGGCGACTGGTGAGTGGGATTAGGCGCCAGCGGTCGGAAGTTCAAGTCCGGCCGCTATTCGCCATTCGCCCTCGTCATTCGCTCAATACAGACCGCCCAGATCTTCCTCCTGCTGTTGCGGTCGCTGTTGCGGGTCCGGGCCCCGGACGGCCTCGCCGAGGCCTGTGAGCAGGCGCGGATCGATCGGATCCGTGCCGCCAAAAACGAAGGGCGAAGACATCATACTGTTGGTGGGCTCGCTGCCGGGACGGAACGCCTCGAGGATGGTTTGCGTCGAAGCCGCGGTGGGCAAAAGGCCAGTCGTATAGTCGACGCGAACCAGGCGCACGCCGGCGGGAATGCGGAATGGCGTCGGCGGGGTGTCGCGCAGCGCTTCGCGCATGAAGTCGCGGAAGATGGGCGCCGCGATGCGCCCTCCCGTCTCGCCCTCGCCCATATTGCGCGGCTGATCGAAGCCAGCCCAGACTCCGACAACAAGGTCCGGCGAATAGCCAATGAACCAGGCGTCCTTGTAATCGTTGGTGGTGCCGGTCTTGCCGCCGAGCGGATAACCGAGTTCGTTCACGACGGTCGCCGTGCCGCGCTGGACGACGCCTTCGGTCATGGAGACGATCTGATAAGCAGTGACCGGATCGATCACCTGCTCGCGCGCATCGGGCAGACGCGGCGGTTGCTGGCGCCGCCATTCGGCCGTGCAGTTGGGGCATTCGCGCTGGTCGCGCCGGAACACGGTGGCGCCGGTGCGATCCTGGATGCGGTCAATCAAAATCGGCCGTATGCGCCGCCCGCCATTGACGAACATGCCGTACGCGGTGGTCATCCGCATCAGCGTGGTTTCGCCCGCGCCAAGCGCAAGCGAGAATACGGCGGGCGTGCGCTCGTCATAGATGCCCAGCCGCTGGCCGTATTGCAGCACGCGTTCGGCGCCCATTTCGTACGCAACGCGCGCGGTCATGGCGTTGCGCGAGAATTCGAGGCCGCGGCGCAGCGTGGTCGGGCCGTAATATTCGCGCGAATAGTTTTCCGGCGACCAGTTGGTGCCGTCGCCGGCTTCGATTGCGAGAGGGCCGTCGTCGATCAGCGTGGAAGGCGTGATGGGGCCTTGCGGGCTGTCGGCCCAGTCGAGCGCGGCGGCGTAAACGATGGGCTTGAACGCCGAACCCGGCTGGCGATTGGCCTGGGTGGCGCGGTTTAGCCCGTCGGCGTCTTCGAATGAATAGCCGCCCACCATCGCCAGCACGCGGCCGGTGTGCGGGTCCATCGCAACCAGGGCGCCCTGAATTTCGGGAATCTGCTTCAGCGTGTAGCGCCCGCTTTGGCCGCGCTGCACGTAAACGATGGCGCCCCGTGACAGCGCGCGCTCGCGGTTGCGACGGGCGCCTTGGGCGGCCCACTGCGCGTCATCGTTCGTGAGCCGGCCTGTCGCGCCGTTTTCGTCGCGCACGGTGATGGCGCCGTTCGCCGTCCCCGTGACCATGGCGCGGATCCAGTTCGACAGAGTCGGCGGACGCGGGGCTTCGCGCAGCTGCTCGGCGACATCGCCGGAGGCATCGCCGCGCGCGATCGGGCCGCGCCATTCGTGGCGGCGATCGTAGGCCTCAAGGCCCGCGCGCAATGCGCGCGCGGCGGCGAGCTGAAGACGGGTGTCGAGCGTGGAGCGGATGGAAAGGCCGCCGTCGTAAAGCGCGTCTTCGCCGTACTGGGCCTGCACCTGGCGGCGAATTTCTTCGACAAAGTGCGAGGCGGCGACAAACTGATCGCCGGAGAGGCGGTCCACCGTCACGAGGTCGGCGGCGCGCGCCTCCTCGGCCTGCTCGGCCGTGATGTAGCCGCGCTCGAGCATGCGCCCGATAGCATAATTGCGCCGGTCGATGGCCCGCTCGCGGTGCCGCGGCAGCTGATAATTGGCGGGGCCTTTGGGCAGAATGGCCAGATACGCCGCTTCGGAGACGGTGAGTTCGCTGAGCGGCTTGTTGAAATAGTTGAGCGCAGCCGCGGCGACGCCGTACGCGCGGTTTCCCAGATAGATCTCGTTCAGGTAGAGTTCGAGGATGCGGTCTTTGTCCAGGACGCGCTCGATGCGTTGTGCGACCAGCGCCTCGCGCACCTTGGTGTAGAGGGCGCAGAAGAGGCCGGCGATGCCGCCTTCGCATTCGGCGGCGCGGCCAGTCAGCATATTGCCCGCCACCTGCTGGGTGATAGTCGAGGCGCCCTGGGGACGTTGGCCCGTCAGCACGCGGCCGACGTTGGACAGCATCGCGCGGGCGATGCCTGCATAGTCGAGCCCGGAATGTTCGAAGAAGCGGGCGTCTTCAACTGCCACAAAGGCATTTTTCACGTGATCGGGTATTTGTTCGATCGGCACGTAGACGCGCTGCTCGCGCGCGAATTCGGCGACGAGCGCGCCATCGCCGGCGTGCACCCGGCTGGTGACGGGCGGCTGGTAGTTTTGCAGGTCCGTCAGGCTCGGCAGCCCAATATTCGCTGCAACGATGAGGCCCACGACAGCAAGAATGCCGACGCCCATCAGAGCGCCCAGGCCGATCAGCACATTGCGCCAGATCGGCGGGCGCGAGGGATCACGGTATGAGCCGTAATCGCGATCGTCGCGATCACTCCAGGATTGGCGTTCGTAGGGATCGTCCCGCAGCATTGAGCCCTGCTTCTGCATTGGAAAGCCCGCCCGCCTCGCTTTGTAATGGGGCGCGAGTAAGGCCAGCGCAGCGATACCCGCCTAGCGCAAGATTCGCCCCGATTTTAGGCGCTCGCATAAAGCTGGGGAGCGGCAAAATAGGCATCCACCGCCCCGGCCATGGCCTCGGCAAGGCGTTCCCGCGCCGTGGGGTCGGACAGGCGCCGCTCATCGGCCACATTACTCAAAAAGCCGGTCTCGATCAGGACCGCAGGCACATCAGGGGCCAGCAGGACGAAGAACCCGGCGTTGCGGTGAGTGTTGCGCAGGAGCGGGGCGACCTGGCCCAGCCGGGGGATAACAATCTGGGCGAACTGGGCCGAGCGGTTGGTGGTTTCGCGCTGGGCGAGGTCGACCAGAATTTCGCCCACCACCCCGCCGCGCCGCGCCTGGCCGAGATCGATGTCCCAGTTCTGCGCTGCCATCATGTTTTGCGCCCGCGCCGCGCCATTCTCGGAGAGCGTATAGACCGACGCGCCGCAGGCTTCGCGGTTGGTATGGGAATCCGCGTGCACGGAAATGAAGAGGTCGGCGTGCTGATCGCGCGCGAAGCGGACTCGGTCTTCCAGTTCGACGAAGCGATCTGCATCCCGCGTCAACGCCACGCGGTAGCGGCCGCGATGCGCCAGCGCATCGCGCAGCTTCAGCGCAGCGTCGAGCACCACGTCCTTTTCCCGCACGCCGGTCACGCCGATGGCGCCAGGATCGCGGCCCCCGTGGCCCGCGTCGATGACGATGGTGCGTTGGGGCAAGCCGCGCCCTGCCCGCTCCCGCGGGACCGGGGCGGCGACGAATGGAGCGCGGGGCGCAAGATCGAAACTCAGGTCCGGCGCGCGCCGTGTGCCGCGGGCTTCGCGAACGACATTAGAAGGCGCTTCGAGGTCGAGCGCCACGCGGGCATAGTCCGCATGCTGCGCCAACCGGCACCGGCGAACGACGCCCGCGCCTGCAAGTTCGCGCGCCGGCGCAGCCAACAGCGCCCCCGGCAGATCGATCACAAAGCGATCCGGCTCGCGCAGGAAGAAGGTGCGCGGCTGGGCTGGCGCGGTAAGGGCGAGGGTGACGCGTACCGCCTCGCTTGAAGGTTCGACGAGGACGTTTTGCAGCGTGGCAGGCGCTTCCGCCCAAGCGCGCCCGCTCGCCATGGCCCCGATGGCACCGGCGCCGGCGAACAGCATGGTGCGGCGATCGATCTTCATGAACGCGGGGAAACTAGCCGATGGCGCTTGCTATCGAGTTCAAAAGGAAGGTGAACGGGACGCTAATTGCAGCTTTCTCAAACGTGAACGCCAGCTGTCGCAGACGGCTTGAGCCCTTAGTTGGCGGGGCTATCAATTATCCCCATGCGCATTTTTGGGGCGGCGGTTCTAGGCATTTGGGCGGCGTGCGCCGCCGCGCCCGCAGCCGCGCAGGATACGCTGGCAGCCACCGCTGCGGCTGCTGAGCTGCGACAGATGTGCGACCATGATCGAGGCCGCTTGTGGGGCGTGGATCTCTGCGGGCCGCTGATGGTCGTCGACGCGCAGTCGCGCCGCGCCTGGACAAGCGAGCCGGATGGGCTCGGGTTATTCGAGCTCGCCGGCGCAGGCTGGACGGGGACCCTTCCCGCCGGCGTGACGGTCGCCAACACAACAACGGAATGGGCGGGCGTTCGATGGATTCAGGTCCTTGCTCCGCTTCCCTCAAACGCCGCCGACCGGCGCGTGCTCCTAGCGCACGAGGCTTGGCATCGTGCGCAGAATGCGCTTGGCCTGGCGGCGGCGCCGTCCAATTGCGCGCACCTGGAAGCTGAGCGGGCGCGTGTGCTGATGCGCCTGGAATTTCGGGCCCTCGGCATTGCATTGCGTTCGGCGAACAGAGGCCGACGGCAGGCGGCGCAAGAAGCGCTCATGCTGCGCGCAGCACGCCTCTCTGAATTCGCAGGAGCTGCTGAACAGGAAGCCGCGCTCGACCGCAACGAGGGTCTTGCCGCCTATACCGGCGTCAAGCTTGGCGTGACCGACAATCCCGACATGTATGCAGCGCGGTTGCTGGACAGGTACGATCGGCATCAGGCTCTGGCGCGCTCCTATGCCTACGCGACTGGACCCGCCTACGGTTTGCTGCTGGACGACTTCCGGCCGAACTGGCGCCGCGAACTTGGGCGCGCAGCGCCCGCCGAGCTGCTGATCGAGACGCTACAGTTGCGCTCGTGGACCCCGGCCCAATTGCGACGCGCTAGCGATCGGTATGGCGGCGCTGCCGTAGCGGCCGAAGAGCAGGCCAGGGCCGCCGAACAGCGTGTGCGCATCGCCGAACTGCGGCAGCGGTTCGAAGGAGGCCCGCGGCTCGAACTTCCGCTGCAAAACATGGAGATGGAATTCGACCCCAACGCGGTAACCCCGCTCGATGGGTTGGGCAATTATTACAGCACTTTGGTCGTGCGAGACGCCTGGGGCGAACTACGCGCCCTGGAGGGCGCGCTCATCTCCAGCGACTTCCGGAGGCTCGTGGTCCGTGCGCCGGGTCCGGGGGGCATGAGCGGGCCCGGGTGGACCCTGGCCTTGGGGCCCCGCTACCATCTGCTCGGCCCTGACGTGGCTGGCATTTTTCGCATTGTTGAGATCCCAGCAGACGCCCCCGCCGACGTCCCGCCGACCTGAGGAACGGCGCTTCCTTTCCCCGGACAAATCATGCATGGTGCCCCCCATCGCCGCGTGCGCCGTCTGGGACTTCCCAAGAGCGCCCGGCGCGCTCCCGCCACGCGGATCGGCGAACCCAAGGCCCTGCAGTGCGCGTCCCGCGCCTGCGTTCGGACCCTGAAGGCCCTCCCTTGCCGGAGCGTAAGCGCCGCCCGTTCAGGCGGCGTCAACTGGAGCAACCCTATGATTCGCGCAGCGACCGACCTACGCGCCAGAGGCCCCCTGGGCCCGGGCCCCGGTCGCGCAGGATCATCACCATGACTTTGCGTCGCCCCTTCGCCTCCGCCCCGGCCCGAGCCGGACGTTCGGAGCTGCGCGCGCGCGACGCGCACGGAGCCCATCTTAATGGCCAAGAAAATGTTGATCGACGCCGCCCACCCGGAGGAAACCCGGGTTGCGGTGCTCGACGGAAGCCGCGTTGAAGATTTCGATTTCGAGGTAGCCAGCAGAAAACAACTCCGGGGCAATATTTATCTCGCCAAGGTGACGCGCGTTGAGCCGTCGCTGCAGGCTGCCTTCGTGGAGTATGGCGGCAACCGTCACGGCTTCCTCGCCTTCTCAGAAATCCACCCCGACTATTACGCGATCCCGCACGCCGACCAGGAAGCGATCAAAGCGGAACTTGCTGCCGCTGAAGCGGAAGCAGAGAAGGAAGAGGAAGACGAAGAGGCGCTCGACGAGCGCCGCCGCCGCATCCTCACCCGCCGTTACAAGATCCAGGAAGTCATCCGCCGCCGGCAGATCATGCTGGTGCAGGTCGTCAAGGAAGAACGCGGTAACAAAGGCGCCGCGCTGACGACGTACTTATCGCTCGCCGGCCGCTATTGCGTGCTGATGCCGAACACAGGCCGGGGCGGGGGCATTTCGCGCAAGATCACCCAAGCGACGGACCGCAAGCGTCTGAAGAAAATCGCGCAGGACCTCGATGTGCCGCAGGGCCAGGGCCTCATCATCCGCACGGCAGGCGCCAAACGCACCAAGACGGAAATCAAGCGCGACTACGAGTATCTTTCGCGCGCCTGGGAAACCATTCGCGACGAAACGCTGAAGTCGATTGCGCCCGCCTTGATCTACGAGGAAAGCTCGCTGGTGAAGCGAGCAATCCGCGACCTTTACGACAAGGACGTCGACGAAGTGCATGTCGATGGCGAAGCCGCTTACAAGGAAGCCAAAGACTTTGTGCGGATGCTGATGCCTTCCCACGCCAAGCGCGTGCATCTGTGGAAGGACCCGACGCCGATCTTCGCCAAGCATGGCGTCGAGAAGCAACTCGAGTCGATCTATTCGCCGATCGTGCACCTGAAAAGCGGCGGCTATATCGTCATCAATCAGGCCGAAGCGCTGGTCGCCATCGATGTGAACTCAGGCCGAGCCACGCGCGAGCGCAATATCGAACAGACGGCGCTCAAGACCAATCTGGAAGCGGCTGATGAGGCCGCGCGCCAGATGCGCCTGCGCGATCTGGCAGGTCTCATCGTGATCGACTTCATCGACATGGAGGAGCAGAAGAACGATCGCGCCGTCGAAAAGCGCATGAAGGACAATCTGCGGCACGACCGTGCGCGCGTGCAAATGGGCAAGATCAGCGGCTTCGGGCTGCTGGAATTGTCGCGTCAGCGCCGGCGCACGGGCGTCCTGGAAGGCACAAGCCATGTTTGCGAGCATTGCCAGGGATCGGGGCGCGTGCGCTCGGTGGAGTCGGCCGCGCTGGCGCTGCTGCGCTCGCTCGACGAGGCGGCGGTTAAGGAACGCGGGCGGACCCTCGAAGCGACGGCGTCAGCGCCTGTGGCTCTCTATCTGCTCAACGAGAAACGCGAAGCGCTCGCCGCCATCGAGGCGCATCGGCGCGTGCGCGTGCGCGTGGCCGCCAGCCAAGATCTGCATGCGGGCGAATTCGAGATCAATGTCGGCGGCGAGAGCTATGTCGGCGATATCGACGAAGCTGAGGCCGAGCCTGCACGACGGCGCCGCCGTGTGGAAGTTGAAGCGGAGGCGGACGACGACGCGGCTGAAACGGCGGCTGAAGCGGCCGAAGCGGACGCTGACGAGGACGCTGACATTGAAGCTGAAGCCGTCGCAGCGGACAGCGACGAGGAGCGCCGGCGGCGGCGGCGACGGGGCCGTCGCGGCGGACGCAGGCGGCGCGAGAACGGCGAAGACGCCAGCATCGAAGCGCGCGACGAAGCTGAGGATGGCGAAGATGCGCCCGCGGTTGCTGCGCGTGAAGAGCGTGGCGGACGCAACAACCGCCGACGTCGCCGCGGCCGCGGTCGCGGTGGCCGGCGCGTTTACGAAGTGGACGGCGGCGAGTGGCTGGACTTTGTCGCAAGCGATCTGAAGCACCTGGCGCCGCGGCCGGCGCGGCCTGTGCGCGGCCCTGTGGCGGACCTCGAAGCGACGCCGGAGTCTGAGATCGCCGCCGCTGAGGAGCCGCCGAGCGCCGACGTCATCGTGCATCCGTCCGTCGAGCCAGCCATGCCGCCGGTGGCAGCCGAACCGGAGGAGGCCCTGCCCCTGGCGGCCGCTGCCGCCGCGGAGGCGCCGGCGGCGCCAGAAGCTCCGCCGCGCTACGATGCGGCCACGCTGGACTACGAACCCGATCAGGAACGGCGGGAGAAATTCCTGTCCCGCCTCTCGCGCTGGGCGAAGAAGGGCTGATGACGGCGCCGCAAGCTTTGCGGCCTTGCTCCCGCCGCAAAACGGGGCTTCAACCCGAGGGGGGCGGAACGGGCGCGAACGAGGAGCGGGCATGTCCGCAGGTGTTGCGACGTTGAGCAGGCGCGCGCGGGGGGTCTTGGCGCTCGTCAGCGCACTGGTGTTCAGCATCGCGCTGGCAGGTCAAGCCGCGGCGCAGTCCCTGATCCGGGATGCCGAGATCGAAGACACGCTGCGCGTCTATACGGCGCCGTTGCTGACGGCTGCGGGGCTGCGGCCCGAAGACGTCGACATATACATTATCAATGACGACAGCATCAATGCGTTCGTGGCCGGCGGCCAGAACATCTATGTCCACACCGGCCTCATCTTGGCGGCGGACACTCCGAACGAAGTGATCGGCGTGCTCGCTCACGAGACCGGCCACATCGCCGGCGGACACCTCGTGCGATCGCGCGAAGCAATCAACCGCTCGCTCGGCACGGCGCTCATTTCCATAGGCCTTGGCGTGCTGGCGCTGGCGAGCGGCGCGCCCGACGCCGGCGCGGCCTTGATCGGCGGTTCGCAAGCGTTCGCCATGGGAACGTTCGTGCGCCACACCCAGGTGCAGGAGTCGGCCGCAGACCAGGCGGCGCTGAATTATCTCGAAAGCAGCGGACAGTCCGGGCGCGGCCTGCTCGACTTTTTCAACGAAAATCTACGCCCCTATGAATTCATGATGCGCCGCGCGCCGCCTTACATGCTGACGCACCCCTATTCTTCAGATCGGGTCGAGTCGCTGCGTGAGCGGATCCAGAACAGCGAGCATCTGAATGCGGCCGATTCCGAAGATTACATGCGCCGCTTCCGAATGATGCAGGCCAAGCTGATCGGATTCATCCGCACTCAGGGTCAGACCATGGCCCGCTATCCGGCCTCCGACACGTCCGCTCCGGCGCGGTATGCGCGCGCCATCGCTTATTATCGCGTCAATCGCCTGCCTGAAGCGCAGCGCGAACTGAACAGCCTCATCGCCGAGGAGCCAGACAATCCCTACTATCAGGAGCTCATGGGTCAGGTGCTGTTCGATAGCGGCCTGGCCGCTGACTCGATCCCCTATCACCGCCGCTCGCTCGAGCTCGAGCCCGACGAGCCTCTGTTCCAGATCAATCTTGCCCGCGCGCTCAACGCCGCCAATGGGCGCCGCGGCGCCGATGAAGCAGTGCCAATCCTGCAGGCGGCGCTCGCGCGGGAGCCGAACAACGCGTTCGCCTGGCGCGAGCTGGCGCAGGCGCGCAATCTGCAGGGCGAAGAGCCGCTGGCCGAGCTCGCTTCGGCCGAGCAGAACTTCGCCATCGGCAATTATCCCGCAGCCCTCAGCTTCGCCGAGCGGGCGCGCAGAGGCCTGCCGCGCAATACGCCATCCTACCAGCGCGCGTCCGATCTGGTGAATTTCGCGGGCGAGCAGGTGCGCGAGATGCAGCGCGAAGGCCAGCGCCGTAGCTGAGGTTGCGTCCGCGCGCGAAAGCGTTCATCTGCCCCTTCGCTTTTGGAGACAGACGATGGCGCGGCTGATCGCCTTCTTTCTGCTGGCCTTGTTCGTCGCGCCCGTGGCGGCCTCTGCCCAGCAGTTCAACGCGCAGGAACAGGCGGAGATTCGCGCCATCGTGCGCGATTATCTGGTGCGCAACCCCGATGTGCTGCGTGAAGCGCTCGACGCGCTGGCCGAACGCACCGAGTCCGAGCGCTGGCGGCGCATGCGCTCCGATCCTCGCGACTTCTCTCTGGGGCCAGCCAACGCGCCGATCGTCATTGTGGAGTTCTTCGATTATCGCTGCGCCTATTGCCATGCCGCGCTGGAATGGGTGAGCGATGTCGCGCGCACGCGTAACGACGTTCGCATCGTGTTCAAGGAATTCCCGATCCTCAGCGAAGAATCCATGGAAGCCTCGCGCGCAGCCATCGCCGCGATGCCGCAAGGACGGTACTGGCAATTTCACCGCGCGTTGATGAGTTACCGGGGCGAGCTCACCTCCGAGCGCATCGACCGGCTGGCGCGGGAAAGCGGCATCGACGTGCCGCGCATGCGCCGGGCGATGGCCAACGACGACGTCACCCGTCTGTTGGAGGAGAATCGTGCGATGGCGGTGGAGATGGGCGTCAACGGGACGCCGCTCTTCGTGATCAATGGCGAGCAGGTCTCCGGCTTCAACCGCGAGCTGCTGGACGCGCGCCTGCGCGAGGCGACACACGAGCGGCGCCAAGCGCAGCGCTAAATTAGCTTACAGGCGCCCGGTTGCGGCCCCTGTCAGCAGCCGAAATTGGCGCGTCAGCAGCGGCGTTTCCCGTTCCATTCGGCGCAGCGCCCGGACATAGCCCGGAACCAGCGTCACGTAGCCGATTGCGGGAAACGCCGACGCGGGGATGGCCGCGCAGCCCGATTTGGCGCGGCGATACGCAGCCGCGGCCAGCTCCACGCCATCGCTTAGCGGGCCGGGCGCACGCGCTGCAAACCAGGACGATCGCGCGAGCGCCACGTGTCCCCACGCGAGCGCCACGTCCGTAAGGACCGGCATGAGCCGGCGATGGTCCGCGTCGCTGAGTTCGCTCGCGCCGAGAGCCATGGACATGATGGCGCGCGCCGTTCGTTCGATGAACACGCCGACTTCGCTCCAAGACGCGAACGCTTCATCCCGCTTGCGGCTCTCGAGGATCTCTGACCATCGATCGGGCACATGAGGCGCAACTCCGGCGAAAGCCGCGAGCGCTGGATGGGCTCGGGCGGGCTTGGCTGCGTAGATCTCATCGATGGCGTCGCGCCACCACGCCAGGCGGATGTCCGCCAGTTGCGGCGTGCTGACGACTTCGCCGGCGCGCGCAATTTCATGGTTCAACGCATAGATGGCGATCAAACGCGCCCGCAGCTCCGGCGAAGCAAAGCGGCTGGCGAGCCAGCGGTCTTCGTCGAAGCGACGGACCTGAGAGTCGAGATCGTCCGGCATGGCAATGGGGCAATAAGGCAATAGGGCAATATGTTTGACTCCCCTTTTGCCCTACTGCCCTATTCCCTAATGCCCTAGAACAGCGTGCTCGCGCCGGTCATCGCCACGAGCATCGGCGCCGAGAGAAACGTGTTCGTGCGCGAGAACAGCATCGCCGTCTTTGCGGCCGCAGCTTTGGCCGGCGCGTCGAGGCTTGCGTAGCGATCGCCAATATTGAGCGCCTTCTGCTGGTTCGGCCAGATGATGAACCAGACGTTGAACCACATGATGATGGCCAGCCACATGCCGATGCCGATGAAGATGTGCTTCGGCACAGCGAAACTTGGATCATCGAAAGCGCCCAGAGTCAGCGCTTGCAACAGATAACCCTGGTTCCAGGCAAGCAGCAGTCCGGTAATCAGCGTGAACATCGCGCCCCAGCGGAACCAGAACAGCGCGGCGGGTGCGATCACTTTCGAGATCGCCGGGCCGCGATGCTCTTCTGGAATTTTCGGCACGTTCGGAATCTGGGTGAAGTTGAAATAGTAGAGATGGCCGATCCACATGATGCCGGTGAGCACGTGGCCCCAGCGGAGCGCCGCTTCCCAGAAGCGATAATCGTTGACATTGGCCTGCGCCCACGAAAACGCCACGTAGATCAGGAACAGAATTGCGACCGCCAGCGCCGTCCAGGCGACGTAGCGGATGTTCGACAAAAAGCCTGCCATGCCCTTCCTCCAGCACCAGCCCAATAGCCGGACGCGGCGGAGGGAAAAGACTCACGCCGCAGCCCGGCAGAATACCGCTGTCGTGACGGCCGGTCACGGCATCGAGGACGCCTCGCCGCCTCGGCTCGACTTGCGCTCCGCCGCACTCTTGAAGTTCTCGCGGCGTCCCACGCCGAGCACAATCAGCGCTGGCGCGGCGACGTAGATCGATGAGTATGTGCCTATGACGATGCCGAAAATCATCGAGACGGCGAAGGCGTACAACGCTTCGCCGCCGAAATAGGCCATGACGGCGAGCGCCATGAGGCCGGTGATGCCGGTGATGATCGTCCGCGACAACGTTTCGTTCACCGAAAGGTCAATCAATTCCTTCATCGGCATTTTTTTGTACTTGCGCAGATTCTCGCGCACGCGGTCCAACACGACGATCTTGTCGTTGATCGAGTAGCCGATGATGGTGAGGATGGAGCCCACGGCCACCAGCGTGAATTCCATGCGCGTAACGGCGAATAGACCGAATGTGAGGATCACGTCGTGGGCAAGCGCCAGCACAGCCGCGGCGCCGAAGGTGAAACCGAAGCGGAACCAGATGTAGAGCAGCATAAGCCCGATGCCGGCCAGTAGCGCGGCCACCCCGATCAGAAAGAGTTCGCCCGATACTTTCGGGCCGACAACCTCGCGGCGGCCAAAGTCGACTTCGCCCAATTGAGCCGAGATCGTCTCCTGCACGCGCGTGGCGATGACGTTTGGATCCGCGCCTTCGGGGGTTTCGTAACGCACCATGGCGCTCGTGCCGTTGGTGAAGCCCTGAACTTGCACCTCGCCGATGCCAAGGTCGTTGAGCGGCCCGCGGATGCGGCTGAGGTCCACCGGGTTGGGCGCCGTCGAGAATTCGATGAGCGTGCCGCCTTTAAAGTCGACGCCGCAATTGAGGCCGCCGCACGGCGGGATCAGGGGAAACACCGTGAAGTACAGCGAGGCAAGGCAGGCCAGCAGCGAGAGGACGCCGAACAGCGGCGCGAGCATCACGTATCTGAAATTGGTCTTCTCAGGCAGGAGCTTGATCAACGGCCACATCGGAAATGCCTCTGCCTCATAAAATCGGGAGCTTCTTAGGACGCGTGCTGCGGAACCAGAGGCCGACAAGAACCTGCGTGATGAGCACGGCGGTGAACACGGACGTGAAGACGCCGATGGTGAGCGTCCAGGCGAAGCCCTTCACCGGACCGGGCGGGGCGATCAGCAGCATGATAAGCGCGGCGCCGAGGTGGGTGAGATTGGCGTCAAAGATGGTCAGCATGGCGCGGCTGAAGCCCGCCTCGATGGCGAGCGCAGGGCTACGACCCGCTTTCGCTTCTTCGCGCATGCGCTCATAGATCAACACGTTGGCGTCAAGCGCCACGGCGAGAGTCAGGATTAGGCCCGCAACGCCGGGCAGCGTCAGCGCCGCGCCGGTCATAGTAAGGGCGGCCATGATGAGCACGCCGTTGACGACGAGCGCCACGACAGAGATGCCGCCGAACAAAAGGCCATAGGCCAGCACCATGAAAACAAGCACAAGCACGAAGGCGAGCGCGGTCGAAAGCTGGCCAGCTTGAATGGCGTCCTGCCCAAGTTCGGCCGTCACGCTGCGTTCTTCGATGACGCTGAGCGGCGCGGGCAAGGCGCCGGCGCGCAGCAGGATGGAAAGCTCGTTTGCGGCCTCCGCGGTGAAGTTGCCAGAAATCTGGCCGCGGCCGCCGCAGATCGGTTCGTTGATAACGGGCGCAGTCAGCACCCGTTCGTCCAGGAGGATGGCGAAGCGCTCGCCAACGTTGTTGCGCGAAATGCGGCAGAACCGGCGCGCGCCATCGTTATCGAGCTGGAAGTTGAGAACAAACTCGCCTGTCTGCGGATCGGTCCCAACGCGCGCGTCGTCAAGGCGCTCGCCGGTGAACTCCGGGCGGCGGCGTACAATGACGCTGCCCTCGTCCACGCCGGCATAGGGCTGCGCGACAAACGAGCCGGGCGGCAGGATGCCGGCCGCAGCTTCCTCGGGGCTGACCGTGGGCACGAGGTGGAAGGTCATCAATGCGGTCTGGCCGATGCGCTCGCGCAGCTGGGCGGGATCGGCGATGCCTGGGGCCTGCACCGAAATACGGTTGTCTCCCTGCCGGGCGATGGAGATTTCACGCGTGCCGTCGGGGTCGATACGGCGGCGGATGACTTCGATCGCCTGCTGCGCGGCTGCCCGGCTCAGCTGACGCTCGTACTGCTCGGTCATCCGCGCCTCGATGAGACCGCCTTCCCCGAAGGAAAGCGTGAGAATCTCGGCGTTGTTGGCGGGATCGCGCGTAACGCTGCGCAAGACATCGCGTGCGCGGTCGGCCTGCGTTGGATCGAGCAGGCGCACGCGCGCGGCGCCTCCCACGACGCCGCGGCCGGTGTAGCGGATGGCCGGCTCAGCCTCACGCAGCGCCGAAGCCATCTGCCCGGCGATATTGTCGAGCTGCTGGCGGCGCAGGGTTGCGACATCGACCTCGAGCAACAGCTGCGAACCGCCGCGCAAGTCGAGACCCAGGTTCAGCCTTTGCTGCATGAACGCGGGAAAGCTCGCGAGCACGCGGTCCGGCATTACGTTGGGCGCGGCGACTACGAGGCCCAGGAGCGTAACGATGACGACGAGCCAAACGCGCCACGCAGCGACGTGTAGCATGCGTCAGCTCGCCTTGGCGTCGTTGGCGGGCGCTGGTTCGGTCTTCGAGCGCACTTCGGCGATCGTCGCGCGCACCACGCGCACGTCGACGTTCGGCGAAAGCTCGACGCGCACTTCGTCTTCCTGCAGCGACTTCACTTTGCCAATGAGGCCGCCCGAGGTGACGACGACGTCGCCCTTCTTGAGGTTGGCGACCATTTCCATGTGGCGCTTGCGGGCTTGCTGCTGCGGGCGAATGAGCAGGAAATAGAACACCACCAACACCAAGACCAAGGGCAGCATCTGCATGAGGATGCCGGTCCCGGCGTCTGGTGCGCCGGCCGCGCCTGTCGCGTAAGCGGGTGAAATCAACATTTGTCCTCGCTGAATGGCGCGGGGGCGCGCCTTGGACGAAATCAAAGGCCGGAGAGGCCAAGCGGCCGGGACTATATCGTCGGCTCTCCCCAATTCAATCAGCGCCGCAAGCGCCCGCGCGCCCATTCGCCGCAGCTTCGGGGTTAGGGATTGGGAATTGGGGACGTGGGCGCGGCTTCGCGCGCCACAACCCAATCCCCGATCCCTAATCCCTAATCCCTAGCAACGGCGCAGGATCAACTGCGCTCGCGCCCTGGCGCACCTGAAACAGCAATCGCGCACGCCCGTCGGGACGCTGCCCGAGTTCGGCGATGACCTCGCCCGCGCGCACGCGCTGGCCTTCGCGCACGAGAGCGCGGCGCGCGTGACCATAGGCGGTCACGTAATTGTCCGCATGTCGCAGCAGCACGAGGGTGCCATATGCTTCAAGATCGGCCCCGGCGTAGACGACTTGGCCGTCGGCCGCCGCGCGGATGGGCGCGCCTTCGCGCCCGGCAATCTCCATGCCGTCGATGCGCACGCCGCCGGGCTGAGCGCCGAAGCGCGCGACGATCTCGCCGTCGAGCGGCATGGCGAAGCGCGCGTCTGAGCGGTCCCCCCTCCGATCGCTCGCTTCGCTCGCGATCACCTCCCCCGCCAGCGAAGGAGGATTTGGCTGCGCCATTGCGGGAAGCACGATGCGATCGCCCGGACGCACGGTGTAAGGGGGCTGCATGCGATTGAGCAGCGCAAGCGAGCGTGTGTCGACGTTATAGCGACGGGCGACGTCTTCGAAGCGTTCGCCGCGCGCCACGCGATGAAGACGCGGCGGCGGAAGCTGCAACTCGCGCCCTTCTGCGAGCGCATAAGGAGGCTCGAGGCCGTTCTGCTCGATCAGCGCGAGCATGGGGACTTGATATCGCGTGGCGATGTCATAGAGCGTCTCGGTCGGCCCAACCCGATGCGTGCGCGGCAGTTGCGCGGGATCGTAAGGCTGAACTTCCTCGGGACGCAGCGCATAGGCCGACAGCGGCGTGCCCTCGCCGTCAGCCCAGTCTGCCTGCGCCGGCGCGGCGCGCTCCTGTTCACGCGGTTGCGATGCGGGCGTTGGCGCTCCCGCCTGTCCGTAGGCGATGGGCGCAGGCGATGACGCCGCGCAGGCGGCAGTCATCAGCGCAAACAGCAGCGCAATTCGCATGGACGCGAGTGTCGTTGAGAATCGGGCGCCAATGCCAGCCCGGACGCCAGCGCTACTCCGGCACGCCGTGCTCAATCGGCGCGAACTTGATTGGGCCGAGATCCTCCTGCTGGCCGTTGCGGTAGCGCACCAAGCGCTCGCCAAGGGGAGCGACCATAGCGCCGCCGGCCTTGAGCTGGTCGAGCAGGGTCATGGGAAAATCCTCCAGCGCAGCGTTGACGACGATGCGATCATACGGCGCATCTTCCGGCCAGCCTTCAAACCCATCAGCAACGTGGGCGAAGGTGCGCATGAGACGCGCTGTGCCAAAGCGCGCGCGCGCCTCCGCCGCCAGATCGCGCCATCGCTCGAGCGTCACCACCTTGTGCGCAAGCGCCGAAAGCACCGCGGCCTGAAAGCCTGAACCCGCGCCTATTTCAAGCGCCACATCGCCCGGTTGCGGATCGAGCGCCGTCACCATGCGCGCGACGACGGACGGCTTCGTCATCGTTTGCCCATGCGCCAAAGGCAGGCCGACATCGTCCAGCGCGAGGCCTTCGAGATGCGGCGGCGCGTAATGCGTGCGCGGCGTGCGCTCGAGGGCCGACAAGACCCGCGCATCCGTAATGCCGGCTTGTCGCATTTCCAGCACGAAGCGCATGAGACGAGAAGGATCGATGCTCATGCGAGCGTCGATCCAAGGCAATAGGCCAATAGGGCAAGAGGGCAATATGTTGTCATATGCGCTTCCCATTGCCCTGCCTCATTGCCCCAATTTCGGGGGCGCCCCGCCGAGCACGCCCTTGAGATCGTTGGCCGTCGGCATGTGCGTAAGATCGATGTGCAGCGGCGTCACCGATATGCGGCCCTCGTAAATGGCGCGCAAATCGGTGCCGTCAGGCGGATTGGAGAGCTTTCCGCGAAAGCCAAGCCAGAAATATGCGCCGCCGCGCGGATCGGTTCGCTTCTCGGCGTAGATGATGTGTTGATCGCGCCGGCCCTGCGTTGTCACTTCGACTTCGCGGACATCTTCGGGCGGCAGATCGGGAAAGTTCACGTTGATGAGAACGTCCTTTGGCCAGCCCTGTTTCAGGAGCTGGCCGACGACGCCCGGACCATAGGTCTCCGCTGTTTCCCAGGGGATCTTCGCTTCCTCGCCGCGAAAGCCGCGCGCCTGACTGAGCGCGATGGCGCGGATGCCGAGCTGCATGCCTTGCATGGCGCCGGCGATGGTGCCGGAGAACGTCACGTCCTCGGCGATATTCTGGCCGCGATTGACGCCTGAAAGAACGAGGTCCGGCGCCGGCCCTTCGATCAGATGCTCTACCCCGAGGAGCACGCAATCGGTCGGCGTGCCGGTGACGGCGAAGCGTTTCTCGCCCGCTTTGCGCACGCGAATGGGCGCGGTGAGCGTCAGCGCGCGCGATGCGCCGGACTGCTCCGTCTCCGGGGCGATGACCCAGACATCATCGCTAAAGGTGCGCGCGATCTTCTCCAAGATCGCCAAGCCCGTCGCGTTGATGCCGTCATCGTTGGTGCAGAGGATGCGCATGCAGGCGAAGGCAATAGGGCAATAAGGCAATAGGGCAATAGGGCGCCCGCTTGCCCCCTCCGCTAAGCCTGGCCTCCTACTTCCAGGCTCCCAGTATGGCCCCGGCCACGGCATGCGTGAGCAGGAAGTGCAAGCTGTCGAGGCCGAACAGTTCGGTCGGCTCGAACGAATACACCCAGCCGTACATGCGCCCCGCGACAGTCAGAAAAATCGCAAGCAGGACGCCGGTGACGAGCCCGCCCATCCAACCGGATGCATTGCGCCATTTTACCGCCAGCGAAAGCCCGATCGCCTGCAGGAATGGCATGACCGCCATGAACGGCATCCGGCCGTTGTCCTCCTCCATCTGCGCTTCGGTGACGCCCATCCAATCAAGCCATTGCTGCTGGAACAGGACGACATAAAGGAGAAACCCGATCGCCCAGATCGCGAGCGCCGCAACGACGATCGCAAACACATTGTGACCCATGACGCGCATGGTTATTCCTCCCGGTTGCGCAATAGCGGCAAGCTTAGGCGGAGTCGCAAAATCGCCAGCGATCGGATACTCAGTCGCTCGAGAACCGGTTCAAGTCGCCGGCGGCTGGCGCGTCAGGAGCGGCAGTCGATCGCCCAGATATCGTAGTTGGGATGGTCGAGCGCGTTGAGGCCGGGGCTGGAGGCGAACATCCAACCGTGAAAGACTTCACGACGTTCGCTCTCTTCGCCGGCGCGCGCGGGCGGGTTATCGAACACTTCGAGGTAGACCGCGACTTCCGGCGTTTCTTCCGGCGCGCTCTTGGTGCAGCTGCGCGCAATGACTTCGAGCGAGCCTATGGGCGTCGGACGCCCGATCGTCAGCGTGTAGTCGCGCGCCTGTCCGGTGACCTTGTCGAGACCGCGGACCACGGCGCGCTGGGCATAGGCGGGCGCTATGGTCGCGGCTGAAATGACAAGTGCGGCGAGCGCAGCGCGGATCATTGGACTGTTTCCTCGTTCCGAGAATTGCCCGCCATACTCGCGAAAAGCGTCAGCAAATCGACAGCGCCCTGCGTATTTGCAATGACGCCGCCCTCCGGCAACGGGTCCATGCTGCCCGGCTCGATGGCGACGTAAGCCCCGCCGAGCAGGCCGTCCGTGGCGATGCGCGCCGTGGAATCGTCGGGCACCCGCACGCCTTCGTCGATAACCATCGTGACGCGCGCCTCGTAAGTTTCAGGGTCGAGCGCCAGGGCGCGCACCACGCCGACCTTCACGCCGGAGATGCGCACGTCCGAGCCCACATCGATGCCGTCGATGCGCTGGAAGGCGGCGCTCAGATTGTAGCCGTCGCGCGCGCCAGTCTGGCCGGCCTGCGCAGCCGCGAAGGCGAAGAAGCCGATCGCCACGATGGCGACCGCAGCGCCCAGAATAGTCTCGCCCCAGCGATCGAAACCGCTCACCGCCGCTCCTCCGCGCGTTCCGGCGTCCAAGCTTCGTAGTCCGAGCTTGACGGTTGCCTAACGCCGCCTCGCGCAAGCGAGCCCTTGGGACGATAGGCCCAGCGCGTGCCGGTGAGGTTCGGCATGTGCGGCTTTTCCCACTTCTGCCGCTTCAGCGGCGCGACCGTGGGCGGCTCGGGCACCGTGTAGTGAAGCCAGGCGTGCCAGTCCGGCGGGACGCGCGAAGCTTCCGCCAGGCCATTATAGACCACGTAGCGACGCTTGCGGCCCTCGAGGCTCGGGCGCCTTTCCTCGTAGTAGCGGTTGCCTTGCTCGTCTGTGCCCACGAAGACCCCGCGCCGGCCGATATCGAACAGCGTTCCCAGGGTGGCGCCGTTCCACCAGGTGAAAATCCGCTTGAGCATGGGCTTTTGTTTGTCTCCGAAGCGCCGGCGATAGGACCGCGCTGCCGATCCGGGTCGCCGGGCGGCGCGCACTTTGACCACAGCGCCTCGCCTCCGTCCAGTGCAGCGGCGAAACAATATCTTGGGATATCATAAGCTCGTTGCCTACCAGATATTGATGGAGCGCTCCTCCGGCGGTAGCTTCTCACCCAGAGGGAGGGCTGTCATGGCCGACGATTTCCGCGAAGACGCGCGTCCAGCAGCCCTGGCGCCTGAGACGTGGTCCCAACTTATGGTGCAAGCCGCCTTGGACGCGGGCTTGGTCATGGACACGCCCGAAGGCCTGAGCGTTAGAGCGGCCATCGAGCGCGTCGCGACGAGAATTGGCGCCTGGGCAGGCGATGCGGGGCTAGCCGCCGAACTCGCCGCCCTGATGGGCGAGGCCAAGGCGACGCTCGATCCCCCGCTCATCCGCGCGGTGCTCGCGGCCGGCGCTGAGCTTGCTGTCTCCGCGGCGCTGATCCGCTGGCCAGGGACGCGGGCCGAGGAAATGGAAGCTTTGGCGCGCGCGCAGACGCTGCTGGCGGCCGGCGCCAAGCTCGGCATATCAGGAGCGCCGTCAGCGGCCGCGCTCGACGCGCTGGACGCGGCTGCGCGACTGGCCGATCCAGAGGGCGGCGAAGGCGCTTTGGTTCTGGTGCGGCCCGATGAAGCCTCGGCGCCGCGGCTCTTGGCCAGCGCTCAGGCGCGCTTGCGCGCGTCCACGGCGCTGGCGGCGGGCGCACGCGCCCTCGATGCAGCGCTCGCGGAACTGGCTATCGAGGCGGTGCGCAATGGCTTTAATGCCGAGCACGGCGGCGTGCAGCGCAAGGCGGCCGCCGCACGCCTGGCCGGCGCGCCTGACGCAGACATTCTGACCGCCCTCTCCGGGGCAGTCGCGCGGGGTGCCTATGCCGAGGCGCTGGACGCCGGAGCGCAGGCCGCGGTTGGGCGCGTCCTGATCGCCGCGCCCGAATCCAGCGCGCATGCACTCGTGACGTTCGCGCGCGGCGCCGTCGATCCAACCGGCGCAGCACAGTCCGAAGAGGAGTGCAGCGCGATCGCTGCGGGCCTCGCCCTCCCCCGCTTCTGCGGGCGCCACGGCTTCGACGCGCCGGCGTTCGAAAACGCGGTGCGCACCTTAGTGCGCGCGCTCGATGCGGCGCACGGCGCGCACGGCGCGTCCTCCCGCCGTCCCGTCGTGCTGCGGCTGGAAGGCTTGGCCGCGCTGCTGATGCAAGCCGGCCTGGCCTATGACAGCGGCGACGCGAGGAATTTGGCGGCCGGCATCGCCGCCCTCGCGCACGCCACAGCAATCTCCGAAAGCGCGGCGCTGGCGCAGAGCAAGGGCGCATATCCAGACTGGAGCCGCGCTAAGAGCGCCGAGGAAGCTGCGATTAAGGCCGCGCGCGATGCCGCGTTCACGCTGCAAGGTGAGATCGCCGAGCGCGCGCAAGCGATCTATCGCACGCTTTCGGGGCCCAACAGCGCGGGCCTGCGCGCCTCGCCGGCCATCGCCTTCGCAAACGACGCAGCGAGCGCGCGTCGCCTGGGGGTGAACATCGGCGGGCTGGCGCCACTGGAAGCGATTGCGCTTTATGGCGAGCGCGAAGGCGGCGGCTTCGGGCGCATCTTGGGCGACGACGCGCGCGCCGGTTTGCGCACGCTGGGTTACGACGACGATGCGATCGCGCGGCTTGCTGCGCACATCGAGGGGCGCCGCACGCTAAGGGGCGCGCCAGGAGTCAGCCTCGACGCTCTCGCGGAGAAAGGCCTCACCGAGCCGGCGCTTGAAGCGATCGAGGACGCAGCGCGCGATGCATTGACGCTGCGCGCCGCGGTGCATCCATTGGTGATCGGCCCCGAGCTTTGCGAGGAGGCGCTGAAGCTGCCGCCCGACGTCGCCGCGGGCAAGCGCGGGGATCTGCTGATGACGCTGGGCTTCAGCGAAGACGAAATCGCCGCTGCGCAGGCGTACTGCATGGGCGCGTCCGATTTCAGCGGCGCCCCTGTGCTCGACCAACGGCACGCGCCCGTCTTCCACACCGCTCGCGACATTGCGCCGGAGGCGCGTATGGCGCTCGCCGCGGCGGTCGCCCCGTTCGCGCGCACCGCACTCGCAATCACGTTGAACAACGAGACCATTTCGAGGCGCGCTGCGCTGTTGGATGCAGCGAAAGCGGCCGGCGTGGCGCTGATCAGCATCGACGTGGAAGCGCCGCCGATGGCGCTCCCGCTCCACACGCTTGAAGAAGAAGTCCCTGAGGACCGCCGGCTTCCAGCCGGCCATGCTGCGCAGGCGGATGAGAACGGCCGGCAAGATGCCGGCGGTCCTCTTGCGGCCAATCCCGCTCCGGTGCAGCGCCGCCGTCTTCCCGAACGGCGCAAAGGTTACATCCAGAAGGCTGTGGTCGGCGGCCACAAGGTCTATCTGCACACCGGCGAGTACGATGACGGCGAGCTCGGCGAGATTTTCATCGACTTGCACAAGGAAGGCGCAGCCTTCCGCTCGCTCATGAACAACTTCGCGATCTCGATTTCGATCGGCCTGCAATACGGCGTGCCGCTCGAAGAATATGTCGACGCCTTCCTCTTCACCCGCTTCGAACCCGCAGGCGAAGTTCGCGGCAACGATCGCATCCGCCATGCCACGTCGATCCTCGACTACATCTTCCGCGAGCTTGCGGTCTCCTATCTCGGTCGAGCCGACCTCGCCCAAATGGATCCGTTCGACGCGCGCGGCGACGGGCTCAGCAAGAGAGCGCAGGACGCCGAAAGCGCAGCGCGCCTAATCTCTCGCGGCTTTGCGCGCGGCGCCGCCCCGGACAATCTCGTCATGCTGAAGCCGCGGGCCGTGGTGGAAAATATCCGCGACCGCCAGTCGGCAGAGCCTGCTCGGCCGGCTATGACGGGGTACCGGCCCGATCCCTGCAGCGCATGCGGCCACTTCACGGTGGCTCAGACCGGCGTGTGCGCGGCTTGCGGCGCAAAGGGAGAAGCCAGCGGCGCTTGATCCGGTCCTGACAGGCCAACGTTACGACGCGCGTCACTCACGCGCGCGAGCCATCCCCTTTTTCAGCTGATGCTTCCGTTCAAGCGCCGCTCATCTTGGCCGCGATAGCGTCCATCCGTTCGAGCGTGGGCGAGGGAACGCTACCTTGAACGGGAGCTTGAACACATGAAACGTCTGTTTACCGCGGTTGCCGCCGCTGCCTTGTTCGCATCGATGGGCGTCACCGCAGCTCACGCGCAGAACCGGACCGTCATCACGCAGTCGGGTTACGCAAACGCAGCCGGAACGGCGCAGACCGGAAGCCGCAATGGCGCGGTCGTCAATCAACGCGGCGGCCGTCAATACGCGCGCGGCGTGCAGGAAGGCTACCGCAATTTCATGCGCATGGACCAGTACGGCACGCGCAACAGCGTCACGACAACGCAGATCGGCACGGACAACTTCTCGGCCACAGGCCAAGAGGGCCGCAATCTCCGCGCTGAAACCATCCAGACGGGACACGGCAACGTCGCAGGCGTCGCGCAAATCGGCGCCGGCAGCCGCGCGGTCACCGATCAGGACGGGACCAACAACACGTCTGGCATCATCCAGATCGGCAATGGCCAAGATGTTGAAGTGCGTCAGCGTGGCGATGGCAACATCTCGGTCGTGGTCCAGAGCGGCTACAACTGATCGCAGCATGCGGGAAGGCGCCACGCCGACGCCTTCCCGCGGCCCTGCTTACGGGAGACACCCATGAGGAAGACTTCCCTGCTCGCCATGGCCGCGCTGGCCGCGCTGACGGCCTGCTCAGCGGTTGCGCGCACTGGGGCGGAAACGGCTGACGTGATGGATGCGCCGCCCATCGTCGCGGCTCAAACCGCGCCGCAGACCGCGCCCACTGCGCTGGCGGGCGTTTCACCCGTCCGCACGGACACTTCGCGCGCCTCCTACCGCAATGTGTCCTGCGAAGTGCGCTCACGCCGCACAGCGAATGGCCTACTGCTCCAGGCGCGTGCGTTCGCCGACCGCGCCGTTTCCGGCGAATATGATCTCGTCATCACCAAGTCCGGCCCGTCCGGCTCATCCGACATCAGCCAAAGCGGCCTGATCGACCTCGCGCCGGGCGGCTCTGCTCTGTTGGGCGAAAACGAGATCAGCGTCGAACGCGGCGCACGCGTTCGCGCGGTGCTGACGCTGCGCGATGAAAGCGGTCAATTGTGCCGCCGTACTGTCAGGCTTTGAGGCTCTGCTATGCATCACGCTTTTCTTCTCCGAACCACGCTCGCGGCATGCTGCTTCGCGGCGGTGTGCGCCGGCGAAGCCAGCGCCCAGCAACACGGGCGTGGCGCGGCCTTTTTTAATCAACCTGTCAGCGCGGCGCTGACAAACCAGGCATCGGTGAGCCAGCACGGCTCGGGCAACGGCGCTGCCATCGTGCAGAACGGACAAGCTAACACGGCAGGCATCCGTCAGTTCGGCCACGAAAACACCGGCGCTATTACCCAGTCCGGCGACAACAACGTCGCCTGCCTGGTCCAGATCGGCCGTGGCCTCGACGGCGCAATCGTGCAGACTGGCGATAATCTGAGCGCCGGCATGGTGCAGACGCGGCGCGGCGCCCACGCCATTTCGCCAGAGCTATGCGCGTTCGACCGGCCCGGCCGGTTTATGCGCGCAGCCGTTCGCCGTCCCGCGAGGTGAGGCAGCGGTCAGACTTCGTCGTCAGGCCGTGGCCTCCTCCTCATCGGGAGGGGGCGCCTCTTTCAGCTTGTTGGTGAGCAACAACTCCAATCCACGCATCATCAGCGTGAGCCAACTGAAGAAGCTGACGAAGGTCGCGCCGAGCCACACGGTGAAAATGACGGAGAGCAGCGTGGTCAGCAATCCTGCGCCGGCGCCGGCGATGCGTTGGGTCCAAACTTCCGGATCGAACAAGGAGACTGCCGCCCGCTGTTCACGCGCCTGCTGCAGCTGCGCTTCGAGCGAAGCTAGGTTCGCTGCCGCGGCCTGCGCAGCGGAATCCGCCTCCCGATAGGCGCGATCTGCCTCTATGGCGGCGTTCTCCAGACTGAATTCGCGTAGCTTCCGATTAGCCAAGTCGAGCACAAAAGCGCGATACTGATTGCAGCTTTCGATTGTCATGCCTCGCCAGTTGTACCCGCGCGGGCACCCCGACATGTAGCCATCGATATTGTTGCGGATACTTTCGACCGTGTAGGTGCTGCGCGCGTTGGCCAGCTGCGATATCGCAGGACCGCTGAAAGTCGTGCTCTGCACCAAATCGGCGTTGCTTTGCACCTGGCGTTGATAGGCGCTGCGGGCCTCGTTGCGCTGCGTCAGAAGTGTTTCGCGATACTCGGGAGCCCCGGCCGCGGCCACGGCCTCGTTTGCGCTGGCGACCTGGCCTTCCAGCGAAGCGATCTGCTCGTCCAGCACACGGCCCTGTTCGATCTCATAGCGGGGCCAAAGCGAGATGAGGCTGGTGGTTACGCCGCTCGACAGCATGAGCAGGCACCACACCAGCAGACCGAGATAGAGCAGCTGGCTCCAGCGGAACATCATGAAGATGCGGCTGCGCCGGTAGCGCTGAACATCCTCGTCGGACTTGCGCATGCCCGTGAGCGCGTCGCGCAGAAAGACGAACGGAGCGGTGAAGAACCCCACCGCCACCCGCAACATACCGCCGATTGTGTCGCCAAGGGCGCCGCCCGAAAGCACAAGCAGCACGCCAAGACTGACGACTACAAATACCGCGATGCCGACAAGAGGGTGTTCGAATAAGAACGCCCACGAACCTGCAAAGTCCGGCATGGATCTCCCCCTGTTTTCCCCAGCCTCAGGCTATAACCGCAGGAAGCGGCTCGCTATATCGTAATGTTCGTTACATACGACTGGCGCGCGTCCTGCGGCTCTGGCGCTCAAGCCTCTCGGAGTTGCGCCAAAATGAGACTTGTTGCGCTTGCCGCCTGCCTGTTTGCGTTAGAGACGCTCGCGATTGCGCCCGCGTTTGCACAGACGCCCTCGGAGACGGGCGGGCCAATAGTGAGCCAGGCGGAGCGCGACGCGATCGCGGCGCGCGTACGCGGCGGGGCCTCGTGCGCAGGCTGCGACCTCTTTCAGATTGACATGTCCTATCAGGTCGTGTCGGGGCACGACTTTTCGGGCTCGCGCATCCGGCAGTCGAATTTTTCGGTCGCCATCGCCGATCGCACCAATTTTCGCGGCGCCAATCTCTCGCTGGCCAACTTGTTCGGCGTGCGGGCGACGAGCGCGAATTTCACCGACGCCAACCTACAGGGCGCGACTTTGGTCGGCGGCTATTTCAGCGGCGCTCGCTTCGACGGCGCGCTGCTGGCGGGCGCGAACCTCTCGGGCGCCGAACTTGCCGGTGCGCGCGGCTTAACCCAGGCGCAGCTGAATGAAGCGTGCGGCGACGCGACGACGCAATTGCCGCCTGGTTTGACAGTTCCGCTCTGCGGCTGATGGTCTAAGGACGGTCTGAACAAGCCGCAGCGGGGCCGGTTTGCAAGGGATTTGCGTGGGCGAGAGCGGCTTTTGCGGGCGCGCGGCGGGCGCGCGGCGGGCGCCGGCGCCATC
>Ga0209172_10001860_pt1 | contig 41202 bp, 26 predicted proteins | sample LarsenN4metaG_FD_184113 | JGI IMG/M metagenome (GOLD analysis project Ga0209172, IMG submission 184113) | Hot spring sediment bacterial and archeal communities from British Columbia, Canada, to study Microbial Dark Matter (Phase II) - Larsen... ... | reverse complement strand
CCAATCTTTTTTAGTTCGGGCGCCAAGCGCCCTCAAAACAGAATTGTTTGTGGGCGGTTTTGCGGGCGTTGCACGAGTGGAAGTATCTGCGAGCGGAAGTTGTTGCGCCCGAAGTATTTGCAGGCGGAGGTTCTTCTTAGAATTGTTTTGAGGGCGCTTGGCGCCCGAACCAATCTTTTTTAGTTCGGGCGCCAAGCGCCCTCAAAACAGAATTGTTTGTGGGCGGTTTTGCGGGCGTTGCATGAGTGGAAGTATCTGCGAGCGGAAGTTCTTGCGCCCGAAGTATTTGAGGGTGGAGGTTCTTTTTAGAATTGTTTTGCGGGCGCCGCGGCGCCCGAACTGAAGAAGGACTTTTCTTAAGACCTATAGTTGCCTCAAGCTCCTCTAAGCAACGGAGATTTCTCCTGGCATTTGCGCACAGCGGGCTTTGCATGGGATACTCTCTTCTGTTCGGGGGCTAATCTGTTTCCCCGTTGAGTCAATCTATGCGGACTTTGAGAGCATACTGTTGTCTTATTCTTGTCATAACCTTTTCAATCTGCCGGGGGGTCCCTGCGTCATCGATCGCTCAACGCGCTATCCGTGTGATGACTTATAATATCCATCACGGAGAAGGGACCGATGGAAAGATCGATCTGGCTCGAATTGCCGATCTGATCCGGCGTGAGCAAGCAGACATAGTGGCGTTGCAGGAAGTAGATCGCGGCGTCCAGAGGACTGCCCGCCGGGACTTGATCGGAGAGCTGGCCGCGCTGACCAAAATGGATTATGCCTTTGGCAAGAACATCGACTATCAAGGCGGAGATTACGGCAATGCGGCATTGACTCGCTTTCCTATTGTCAAACAGCAGAACCATCACTATAAGATGTTGCGTCCGGGAGAGCAGCGAGGGCTTCTGCAACTCGTCTTGAAGATAGAAGATAAGGAGTTGCTACTCTTGAATACTCATATCGACTTCCGCCAGGACGACTCGGAGAGATTGATGAATGTCGCAGAGATAAACGAGATCCTCAAGCAGTATGCGCGATTGCCTGTGATCATCTGCGGAGATTTCAATGACACTCCCGGCAGTCTCACTCATCAGAGGCTCAAAGAGAGTTCCAGTGATGTGTGGGAGTTGGTCGGGCAGGGAGATGGATTCACCTTCTCCAGCACCCGGCCGCAGAAACGCATTGATTACGTCTTTGTGGGAAAGAGCCGGTCGATTGTGCCACTCAAAGCCTGGGTAGTTCAATCGAACGCTTCTGATCATCTGCCGCTGGTGGCGGAGTTTCGCTTTCAGTGAAGGCGAATATAAGCTGTACAAGATCCCCCGGAAGTTGATATAACAGGATTGCAATCGCTCAGCCCCGGAGGGATGACCTGTCTATAGTAGGCGGGTGAATGAGATCTTCATTAGCTCCGTCAGGAGCGACCTGTTAACCAGGGATTCATAGGTTGCTCCTACCGCAGCCAGGAAGGTCTCTCATTTCTCGATTCTATAAACAGAGTGCTCCTACCGGAGCTAAGTTCTGCTTCCACTCAGCAGTTACAGAGCTTTGCAATAATCAATGAACAGATTTTGGTAGAGGAATATTATGACGCGAGATGATCGAGCGATTTCCCGACGCGACTTTCTCGCTGCCGCTGCCGCTGCTGGCGCTACGGCAAGTCTACGGCCTCTGTCTACGCAAGCAGCCTCATCGATTGGTTCCTACACGGGCAAACTGTGTCTCTTCTCCAAGCACTTGCCCGATATGGATTGGCGACGACTGGCGCAGAACGTAAAGCGCCTGGGCTTCGGCGGAGTTGATCTGACTGTGCGCAGACAGGGGCACGTGCTGCCGGAAAACGCAGTAGAGGATCTTCCCAAAGCCGTCTCAGCCATCCGCGAAGAAGAGCTGGAAGCGCCGATGATCACTACAGAACTCACTTCTGCCGCAGACCCTACAGCGCGCCCGATACTCTCGACTGCCGGCAAACTCTCAATCCCGTTTTATAAGCCCGGTTACTACAGATACAGCTTCGTCGATGTGCGCAAAGAGCTGGAAAAGGCGGGCAACGACTTTCGCCAATTGGCCGAGCTGGGCAAGCAGTATGGGATGCAGGTCGGCTACCATAATCACGCAGGCTATATTGGGGGCCCCATGTGGGACATTATGAGCGTGATTGACAATCTCGATCCCAAATGGGTCGGGTATTACTTCGACATACGCCACGCAGTTGTCGAAGGAGGCGATGCCGGCTGGAAGGTTGCTCTGAAATTGGTCGCCGGACGATTGAAGATGATCGCAGTAAAAGATTTCTACTGGGAGAGGGGCCCGAATGGATGGCGGCAGAAGAACTGTCCGCTGGGCGAAGGGATGGTAGATTGGAAGAGCTATTTCAAAATGCTGGCCCAAAGCAATTTCCAGGGGCCCATATCTCTGCACCTTGAATACGAGATATCCGGTTCGACGAATACAGCCAGGGAGGATAACACGCTGCTGGCGGCTCAACGCGATCTTGAGTTCCTGAAGGCTCGCGTGCGAGAAGCCTATACAGGAGTATGAGGAGGCATTCGATGAAGAAGCTTACTCGGCGGTCTCTGCTTCGCGCAGTGGCCCTGTCGCCGGTGATGAGCTTGATCAAGCCTCGATCTGATAACCGCCCCGTTTTGATGATTCGCAGACCGACCGACATCCGCATTGAAGAGGTCTCTTATCAGTTTGAAGACTTTCTTTATCGCGCGCCTTACCAGTTCGGCGGGCGGACGGTTGATCGCGTCACCATCGTGAATGTCAATTGTGTTGTGCGCACCGTCGGTGGCCGCGTGGCAAAGGGCTTCGGATCGATGACGCTTGGCAATATGTGGGCGTTTCCTTCTCGCGTGATGTCTTACGATATTACTCTTGGCGCGATGAAGGCTCTGGCAGAACGAATAAACAAGATCACCGGTGATTACAAAGAGACGGGGCACCCGATCGACATCAACTGGGCGCTTGAGCCTGAGTATTTGAAAGCCGCTCAAGAGCTGTCTCAACAGCTGAAGCTGGCAGCGCCTATTCCCAAGCTCTGCACTCAGGTCACCGCCAGCGCGTTTGATGCTGCCATTCACGATGCCTTCGGCAAAGCGCATAGCCGCAATTGTTATCGCACCTACGGGCCGGATCTGATGTCACATGATCTGGCGTATTATTTCGGTTCCAATTTTAACGGAGAGTTTCTTGATCGCTATATACTCAAGAAGCCGGTGCCGCGCATGCCTGTATACCACTCGGTGGGGGCGCTTGATCCAATTGTAGAGTCTGACATCAAGCAAAGGATCAATGACGGGCTGCCGGAAACTCTGCCCGAATGGATTCACTACAACGGCATAACTCATGTCAAGATCAAGCTTAATGGAGAAGATCGTGATTGGGACGTTGAGCGGGTGATTCGCATCGACCGCGCAGTGGCCGAAACTCAAAAGCAGCGCGGCGTCAAGCAGTGGAAATACCTGCTCGATTTCAACGAGAACTGCGCTAATGTCGATTACTTGCTGGATGTTTTAAATCGAATCAAGAAGGCTACTCCAACGGGGTTCAATATGATTCAATACATCGAGCAGCCGACTGCGCGCGATCTGAGGGCCAATAGAAACAATGTCATGCACGAGGCAGCGAAGCTGCGGCCAATAGTGATTGATGAATCGCTCACCGATCTTGAGAATCTGTTACTTGCCCGTGAGATGGGTTATACCGGAGTTGCGCTGAAGGCGTGCAAGGGGCAAAGCCATGCAATGTTGATGGCTGCTGCGGCGCAGAAATATAAGATGTTCCTCTCGGTGCAGGACCTGACCTGCCCGGGCGCTTCGCTCATTCATTCTGCCGGTATTGCTTCTCACGTGCCCGGCGTTGCCGCTATCGAGGCCAACGCGCGGCAGTACGTTCCTGCGGCCAATAAGCCCTGGGAAGATAAGTTTCCCGGCATATTCAAGATTAAAGATGGCACGATGGATACATCTGGTCTTAACAAGCCCGGTCTTTCGGCGGTCCTCTAAATCGAGCCAACATAGATAGGGGCAGATAAGATCCACCGCCGCCTCACACAGAGAGGAGCAAACTCAAGACGGTTTCTCTATGCTACGGCGGTGGCGAAATTCTTTGTCCCATTCTTGTGTGCTCCAATTTAGAAAGGCTTTTCATCTCAATTCTACAAATAGGTCGCTCCTACCGCAGCTATAGACCTTAAGAGAAAGGTCAGAGTCAGTTCGGGCGGCGGGCGCCCTCAAAACAGATTAAATGGAACTGTTTTGAGGGCGCCCGCCGCCCGAATCGAGCCAACATAGATAGGGACAGATAAGATCCACCGCCGCCTCACACAGAGAGGAGCAAACTCAAGACGGTTTCTCTGTGCTACGGCGGTGGCGAAATTCTTTGTCCCATTCTTGTGTGCTCCAATTTAGGTTCATTGTTGATCATAGCTATTTATCAACCACGTTCATCATTATCACGTCGAACATCGAACGTAGAACGTTTCTCCCAATCAGTTACTGATAGTGACACGCGGGAAATTCTTCTCTACCCTAACGCTCATACACATAACAGCTTAATCTGTTGCAAACTAATCGTTTAATCTCTCACACAGCTAACTGGCACAAGCATTGCCCGATTGAGGGCACCCCCCTGAACGAAGATGGAGTGAACGCGAAGTTGGCAAGCTGATAAGCAGCGGTCAGCCCCACAGTCTTTCCGTTCACCGGAGACAACATATTTACTACTTACTACAGGCAGAACAGACGGCAGTAGTTTTATCGGATTTCCCGGCCCCCCCGCTTGATGCCGGCTTTCAGATACTCAACTGCTGAGCCGTCGCCTGAACAAGGACAGAATAAAAACTAAATGGGAGGTAGGGGATCATGGCAACCAGATCGCCTTATGTTCGACGAAACACCGAACAAAATTCGACAATAGACAATTTCAATAGGGGGTCACATTCAAATTCGAGGAGAGGACATTCAACAAAAAATAACTCTTCTCCACCAATAAACTCGTCTGCTTCTACAGGAACATTCAATCAATTTTCAGCAGAGCGCAGCGAGCACTCTGAAAGGGGGGCATTAGGTTTTGGGCACGTTCTGCTGGGCCTCATCATGCTGGCAGCGTTCTATCCTTTAATCTCCTGGCCGTTGCCTCTCAGAGAGCAAACGATGCTTGCCGGAGGAATGATTCTGCTGGCCGCTCTCGTCAGTGTTGTTGTTCCGCAGATGAGAATGCTGGTAGTCGTGATGAGCCTTGGCGCATCATTTCGCTATATCTACTGGCGCGCGCAGAACACCTTGAGCATGGGCAATACGGCAGACGCCGCTATAAGCATTCTGTTATTTGCTGCTGAGATTTACGGCGTGCTTGTGCTATTGCTCGGTTATATACAAACGTTCAAACTGCAACGGCGCAAATCGGCGCCGCTTCCAGCGGACGAAAGCCTCTGGCCGACGGTTGATGTCTTTATCACTACCTATAACGAAAGCACAGATATTCTCCGCCGCACAGTTGTGGGGGCGCTGGCGATGGATTATCCCAAGAAGACGGTCTACCTGCTCGATGATGGCCGTCGCCAGAGCGTGCGCGCTCTAGCAGAGGAGCTTGGTTGTGAATACATCACGCGGCCTGATAACCGACATGCCAAAGCGGGCAATATCAACAATGCGTTGCCACAGACCAGCGGGGAATTGATTGCCTTCTTCGATGCCGATCACGTTCCGGTCAAGAGCTTCCTCAAAGAGACGGTTGGATTCTTCACCAATCCCAAGATAGCGCTGGTTCAAACGCCGCATCATTTCTATAATGCCGATCCATTCGAGCGCAATCTCAAGGTGGAAGGCAAAGTCGCTCCTGAAGGCGATTTCTTCTATCAAGTAGCGCAGGTGGGCAACGATCACTGGAACTCGGCCTATTTCTGCGGCTCCTGCGCTGTGCTGCGCAGAAGCGCGCTGCTACAAGTAGGCGGGATGGCTACCGAAACAGTAACTGAAGACGCTCACACTTCAATGCGCATCCATGCTGCTGGCTATGATTCCGTCTACTATCCTAAGCCTCTGGCAGCCGGGCTGGCGGCTGAGAAGTTCTCTTACTATGTCGCTCAACGCATGCGATGGGCAAGAGGCATGGTGCAGATATTGCGGGTGCAAAATCCGTTGTTGACTCGCGGGTTGAAGCTGGCTCAACGATTGACCTATTTTACCTCGATGATCCATTTCTTCTATGGCATCCCGCGCCTTGTATTCATTCTGGCGCCGCTGACTTATCTGTTGTTTGGCTTGCACCCGGTCAAGGGGCTGGGCATCGAAGTGCTGATGTATGCGCTGCCTCACATCGTGCTGGCGACAATAGCTATGGCAATGATTAGCGGCAATTTCAGACATTCATTCTGGGCCGAGATATTCGAGACTGCGACGGCGGCCTATCTTGCGCCGGTGACTCTTCTGGCGATGATCAGCCCGCGGCTGGGCCGATTCAATGTGACCGCTAAAGGGGGCCTCGTTGACCAGCCGCAATTCGATTTCAAGCATGCCAGCCCGGTAATTCTGCTGATCATACTCAGCGTTGCCTCGCTGGTGGCGCTGCCGCTGCGCTGGATCACTCTTCCGGGTGAGCATAGCTCGATAGTGATAAACGGCGTGTGGGCGCTCTATAATCTGGGGTTCCTGGTTGCTGCCGCTCTGGCGGCCCGCAATCGCCCGCAGCAACGATATGCGCCGCGCGTCGGTCGCCGGTATCCCTGCATGATCATCTTGCCCAACGGCAACGGCGTTTCGGCTACTACTATAGATCTGAGCGACACGGGGGCCCGTCTGGTTATGCCCAGGCCATACCCCCTGACTGAAACCTTCTCGGTGAAGATCGATGGCAAATACGGCGATAGCGCCACTTTGCAGGGGAACATTATATGGAGAGAATGCGATCACTTTGGCCGAATGACATTGGGCGTGGCATTTGATCAACAAGATTCTGAAGCCCATCAAGGGCTCATCCGGTTGATCTTCAGCGATCCTGATAGCTGGATCGAGCGCAAGATTCTGCCCGACAGGCCATTCCGCTCTTACTGGTATATCTTGACCTCAATCTTTCGCCTGGGCGATGAGCGCAGAATTAGCACCCGCATCGCTCCGCGCTTCAACCTGGCTACCGGCTGCCACATCATCACCGAGAGCGGTAGAAGCTTTGCGGGAACGACAGTGAACGTCAGCGATTCGGGCGCAGGCATCTGCATTGATTCTTCCGCCTGGCCGCTGCCCAACCGTGTCTCTGTGCAACTGCAACTGCGCGGCAGTGAGTACGCCCAGTTTCCTGCTCGCGTGGTCCGCTCAGGCATGAGCAGAGGGGGCCCAATCATCGGCGTGGCCTTTGAAGATATTAGTTTCGAGGAACTGGTGAAGCTGGGCCGCAGCATCTACGGCGGCAAGATCGCCGATGCGCATCCGCTAGCGCCTGAACAGAAACAAACAACTCGCCTAGAACAGGCGGCTGTCTTCGAATACCGGCAGGCGGAAGCACCTTGTCAGCAGAGCCAATCCATCGCGCTGAACGCTTGCTCTAATGCCTACGCTCAGCCGACGGCGAGTCTGAGGTTCTTCCATAATCCGCTAACGGTTCGTAGCCAGGCCGAATATAGGGAGGCTGAGCAGTCGGTCCCGGTTATTTGTGTCAATCCTCAGTATGAATCCGGTGAGAGTCATTACCGCTATGAGGAGCCGGCGCGACAGAATCAAAGCTATGAGGAGCCGGCGCAGCGGGCAGAAACTATAACTGAATCTGCCCAGTCATACTGCTTCTCATTGCCGATGCCTCCGGCAGGGGCCCTGCGAACAATAGGAAATAGCCAGACGGGCGCTTACTACTCGCCCGGCGATCCCGGTTATAACCAGTTGTTGATCTCAAGCCTGAATGGGCGCAAGGGCCTGGTCTTCTTTAACTCTGATCAAGAGGCAATAGCGGCCGGCTATCGCAGGCCAGGCAATGACGGTTTTCACTAACAGGGTTATGTGGCCATGTGAGAGATTGAGATAAAGTTCTCCTACCCCCCCGTCTCGGTCAAATAACCGAGACACCCTCCATAACGCTGCTTGCTGCTGCGCGAGTGAGGCGGTTCCCTCATCCGCCTCATTCGCGCAATTTTTTGCCACAGAGCCGCAGAGGGCACTGAGGATTATTTTCCATTGACTTGGATTTCAGACCAGCCATAGAATCTGCGCATAAGGCGATTGAATTGGAGGAAGATATGCGCTACCGGCATGCAGATCATCACCACAGCTATCATTCGCATAACGATCATGCCCAACAATCCACTATATCTCGGCGGCAGATAGTAGCAGGTCTGGGCGCAGCAGGCTTGAGTATAGCAGCCGCGCCGCCGTCTCTGGCCGGGCTTGTTAAGCCAATAGCGCAAACCGGGGCCAGAGCAGCAGCCGGCTCGCTGTTCCGCATCGAGCGTGTGTCTGACAGCGTTTATGCGGCAATCGCTCGGCCAGTTGCAATGATCAATTCCAACGCAGCAATAATCGTCGGCTCAGATCATGCGCTTGTCGTCGATACTCACTCCAAACCGTCAGCAGCGCAAGCATTGATCAGTCAAATCCGCGCTGAGATAACAGATCGCCCGGTGCGCTACTGTATCAACAGCCACTTCCACTGGGATCACGCGCAGGGCAACATCGCTTATCCAGATGCATTTGGCCCCAGGACAGAGATCATCTCTTCGACGGCGACGCGGGAATGGCTGGCGCGCGAAGGGGCCCCACGCTTGCGCCAGTCGCTTGAATCTCTGCCCAAACAGATAGCCGAGCGGCGCGCTCAGCTCGCATCGGCCAAAACAGATGCCGAGCGCGAGCGCCTGACCGAGACGATTGCGCAAATGGAAGCATATTTGAAAGAGATGAATCCTCCAGAGAAGCAGATTGCGCTGCCGACGATCACTTTCGATCAACGGCTGATAATTCATCACGGTGGACGCGAGGTCCACCTGATATTCTTCGGAAGGGGCCATACGGCAGGCGATGTTATCGTCTACATTCCCAGCGAGCGAGTGATTGCTACCGGCGACCTGATGCATGGCATCTTGCCCTATATGGGGGATGGCTATCCCGACGAGTGGCCGCGCACGCTGAAAGCAGTTGAAGAACTCGATTTCAATCGCGTTGTCCCGGGACACGGCTCGGTGCAACAGGGCAAATCGATACTCGTCAGTTTCCGCAACTACCTTGACGAGATTAACGAAGCAGTTACGCGAGGAGTTGAGCGCGGCGCCAAATTAGAAGAGCTTCAACGCTCGCTCGCGCCCGAGCGGTTGCGCTCGCTCACCGCCGGCGGGAACGGCGCGCGGATCGAGCGCGAACTGGCAGCCGCTTTCGGGTCTGCGCTGGCCCCATCGCTCAAAGACGGAGTGGCGAACAATATCGCCGATGTCTACAACTACTACACCAGGCGCAAAAAATAGCGAGGCCCCCTCCGACGCGCCTGAAGCCAGATGCCCGCCCGAAGGCGGTCCCAAAAAGGCCTCACCCTCCATCCCGAACGCATTTCGCAGTAGCTGCCTTCAAATTGCCGCCAGAACAATTTTGTAATTATCGACTTTACATAATACGAAATTGTTGTTTAGAATAGAGGCGACTTTCTGGAGCGAGGCGGAGGTGAAGCTATGAATAACCAGCAACGCGCGGGAGCGCAGGAGCTCTCAACGCTTTTAGAGATCAGTCAGGCGCTAAGCTCCACGCTTAATCTGCGCGATTCTGCCATGCATGTGCTGGGGATACTGGATCACCGTCTGGGAATGAAACGCGGAGCCATCACATTGCTCAATGCCGATACCGGCGAGCTGACGATAGAAGTTGGCCACGGGATGAGCGAGCAGGAGCGCAAGCGCGGGCGTTATAAATTAGGCGAAGGCATTACCGGCAAAGTTGTCGAATCGGGCAAGCCCATTGTTGTCCCTCAGGTCAGCAGGGAGCCGCTCTTTCTCGATCGCACCGGAGGGCGGCGCAAAATCGGCGGCGGCGAGCTGTCGTTCATCTGCGTGCCTATCAAGGTGGGCGCGAAAGCGGTGGGCGCGCTTAGTATTCTCTATCCGTTCAAGCAGGACCGCGCTTACGATGATTCGGTCAATTACCTGAGCGTAGTGGCAACGATGATAGGGCAGGCATACAAGCTCAATTCACTTGTCGAGCAAGAGACGGCGCAACTGATCTCGGAGAATATTAATCTCAAGCGAGAGCTGCAAGAGAAGTATGACTTCCGCAACATCGTCGGCAACAGCAAGGCGATGCGCGAGGTTTACGAGCAGATAGCTCAGGTGGCAAAGTCTAACACCACCATTCTAATTCGAGGCGAATCGGGCACGGGCAAAGAGCTGGTGGCGCACGCAATTCACTACAACTCATTGCGCGCAAGCAAACCGTTTGTCAAAGTCAATTGCGGCGCACTCCCTGAAAGCCTGATTGAATCCGAGCTATTCGGCCACGAGAAGGGGGCCTTCACCAGCGCGCATATGCAAAAGAAAGGGCGCTTCGAGCTTGCCAACGGCGGCACCATCTTCCTCGACGAGATCGGGGAGCTTTCGCCGGCAATGCAGGTCAAACTGCTCAGAGTCCTTCAGGAGAGAGAGTTCGAGAGGGTCGGCGGAACCGAAACTATTAAAGTCAATATCCGAGTCATTACAGCGACTAATACCGATCTGGAGCAGGCGGTTCAGCAGGGCCGCTTTCGCAGCGATCTCTACTACCGGCTGAATGTCTTCTCCATCTATCTGCCGCCGCTGCGCGAGCGCCACGCAGATGTGCTGCTTCTGGCAGAGCACTTCCTGGAGAAGTACGGCAAGGAGCACGGCAAGCACATCAAGCGGATCTCGACCCCGGCTATAGATATGCTCAACTCTTACCACTGGCCGGGCAATGTGCGCGAGCTGGAGAATGTTATCGAGCGCGCCGTCCTGGTTTGCGAAGGAAATGTGATTCACGGCTATCACCTGCCGCCGACTTTGCAGACTGCCGAAGGATCGGGCACGGTCACCCGCGTCTCCCTTCAAACAGCGGTCGAGGCTTATGAAAAGGACTTGATTCAAGATGCGCTCAAGACAACGCGAGGCAATCGCGCCAAAGCGGCTCGATTGCTTGACACGACCGAGCGCATCATTGGCTACAAGGTGAAAAAATACGGCATCAACCCAAAACGCTTTCGCAGTTGAGGATGTTTGAGCTATAACTTTTATCATGTTGCAGCATTCAAAGGGGCGTCTTCCTGTTCTGTGGCCAGCTCCCCTCAACGGCTCGCCAGTCTCCTTTGCTCAACGCGCTGCTCATACTTCTGATGGCTCCAGTGCTCATTGGACCCATCTCCTGTGCTCCTGGTTCTCAATCTGTCTGCTGACGGATAGCTGCTAATGGGAGAGATAACAAACAATGTCATCACAAGAATCGCTGACCGGACAGATCATTCGCCCCTTTCAGAAGTTTGCCAAAACAGAGGCATCGGGTGGGATCCTCTTGCTGCTGTGCACGGCGGCGGCTCTGGTCTGGGCCAATTCACCCTGGGCCAGTAGCTACATCAACCTGTGGCAAACAAAGCTGACGGTTGGATTGGGCAGCTTCATTCTTTCCAAGCCGCTGCTTTTGTGGATCAACGATGGGCTGATGACAGTCTTCTTCTTCGTCGTCGGGTTGGAGATCAAGCGCGAACTGCTGGTAGGCGAACTGGCCTCTGCGAAACAGGCGGCGTTTCCCATAGCTGCTGCATTAGGTGGAATGCTTGTCCCCGCCGGGATCTACATTGCTGTGAATGCCGGGACAGAGGGGATGCCGGGGTGGGGTATTCCCATGGCTACCGATATAGCTTTTGCTCTAGGTGTTCTGGCCCTGTTGGGCGCTCGCGTCCCCCTTGCTCTGAAAGTGTTCCTCACTGCGCTTGCCATTGTTGACGATATAGGAGCGGTTCTGGTCATCGCGCTCTTTTACACGGTAGAGATCTCCTGGATCAGCCTTGCCCTGGGTGGGGGATTCTTGATTGCGCTTGTGGCCGCCAATCTGATTGGAGTTCGCCATCCGCTTGTCTATACTTTGCTGGGCGCTTGTTTGTGGCTGGCCTTTTTGAACTCCGGCGTCCATGCTACGGTTGCAGGCGTGCTGCTGGCGTTTACTATACCGGCGCGATCCCGCATTGATATGGGCGAGTTCCTCTCACTCGGCCGCGCCACTCTGAACGAGTTCGAGCGCGTCGCCCGAACCGATAGCAGCATGCTCATCAACGAAGAGCAGCAAGCGGCCATACAGGCTCTGAAATCGGCCTGCGAGCGGGTGGAGACCCCTCTTCAGCGTATAGAACACGCGCTGCACTCGTGGGTGACTTTCGCTATAATGCCGGTTTTCGCTCTGGCCAATGCCGGTGTAGTTTTGGATGGGGGCCTTACTGTTGCGCTGACTCATTCGGTAAGTCTGGGCGTGATGGCCGGTCTGATAGCCGGCAAACAGATTGGCATAACCCTATTTGCCTGGTTGGCAGTGCGGAGCGGGCTTGCAACGATCCCCGGCGCGGTCACCTGGCGCCATATCTACGGCGCCAGTTGGTTAGGCGGAATCGGTTTCACCATGTCCCTGTTCATCGCCGGCCTGGCCTTCGGCGATTCTCCGCTGCTGCCTGTGGCCAAAGTGGGAATCTTATCGGCCTCGTTGCTGGCAGGAGTTGTCGGCTGGATTATTCTAACAGGAGCCTATGCAAAAGATTCTTGAGCGATTTTATCAAGTGTTCGATCCTGAGCGGATACTGAGTTGGGCGGCTGATCTCGTGCCCAATATTGTCATCGCGTTCATCATCTTTGCCGCTTTCTATCTGGTCTATCGGCTGATGAATCTGGTGGTGTCGCGCATTGCGGATAAGATGGGGCTTGAACGCACGGCGGCCGGGTTCTCGGCTGATTGCGATCAAGTATGTAGTGCTCATCTTCGGAGCAATGACGGCGCTTCACCAGGTGGGGATCAATGTGCTATCTCTCGCCGCTGGCCTCGGCATAGCCAGTATCTCGCTGGGATTTGCCGCTAGAGATGTTCTCTCGAATATCATCGCCGGGTTATTCATCTTCTGGGACAAACCGTTTGTCATCGGCGATTTGATAGAGGCGAGCGACGAATACGGAGAAGTGCGCGAGATAACGTTGCGAACAACCCGAATCACCACGCCCGATGGCAAACTGGTGAGCATTCCCAACTCGGTGCTGGTCAACACAAAGATCAAGAGCTACACGACGGAGCCCCATCTGCAATTGAAGGTGGATGCGCCGATAGATCTCAGAGAAGACATTGGCAAAGCGCGCAGCATAATGCTTTCCTTAATTGAAGGTGATGAGCGGTTCTTGAAGGCCCCTCTGCCCGCTGTAACGGTGACAGATCTGGGAGACAACTCGATTACCCTGCGACTAACAGTATGGCTTCAAGATGAGCGAAAGCACGTTGCCGTCACGGCAGAGCTGCGCGAAGCGATCAAGCGCGCATTCGATAAGGCGGGCATAATGATGCCCCTCCAAACCATAGAGATAATCCGGCGAAGATATCTGCCTAATGCGGCGGATGATAAACAAGATTAATCGGCAGAAACGGCCTGAGATCAGGCGCTCAGATTGCCGCTGCGGCGCGAGCGGATTCCATTAGATGAAGACGCGATCTTCAACCGCCTGACCACCCTTACAGAAATAGTCCGACCTGTATTTACGGTCTGGGCAGCTCGCGGATCTTGATATTTCGGAACCAGACCTCGTCTCCGTGATCTTGCAACAGGATGTGCCCCCTGGTCACTTCGCCGAATCGAGGAATGTTCTTGTATTTGCTGGCGGAAATCAACGCCTTCAAGCGGTCGCTGCCGATGTCGAATTCAACTATCTTGATTCCATTGAGCCAGTGCTCCACATGCTTGCCGTTGACGATCAACCGCACGTGGTTCCACTCTCCTATTGGGCGCAGTTTCTTGTTCTGCGGCGCGATCAAGTCATAGAGGGCCCCCGCCGTCCGATTCCCATTTATGCCGTTCTTGGCGTCGGGGTGATTCTCATCATCGAGAATCTGCATCTCGAAGCCGACGCCCGAATGGCCTGACTTGACCATATCTTCTGCGACTAAATATTTAATGCCGCTATTGCCTCCGCGACTGAGGCGCCATTCCAGTTGAAGCTCGAAGTTATCGTACTGGTCTACGGTAATGATGTCGCCGCCGTGCTGGCTCTGCTGGCCTCGGCCGGCCACATGCTTGATGGCCCCATCTTCGATTACCCAGCCTGTCTCGGGAAATCTGTCTCGGCGGAACCCCCGCCATCCATTTGTTGTCTCGCCGTCGAAGAGCAGCTTCCAGCCGGCAGCCTTTTCCTCCGGTGTTAATGTATTGGCAGGAGCGGCAGATTTAGCCTTGCCGGAGGAAGAGTTTTTCTGAGTCGCCGTTTCGGCTGCGGAAGAGAGCAGCATTGCAACTAATATAGATCGTTTTGAGGGCGTTGCACGCCCGAACGTCGCCGTTTCGGCTGCGGAAGAGAGCAGCATTGCAACTAATATAGATCGTTTTGAGGGCATTGCACGCCCGAACGTCGCCGTTTCGGCTGCGGAAGAGAGCAGCATTGCAACTAATATAGATCGTTTTGAGGGCGTTGCACGCCCGAACGTCGCCGTTTCGGCTGCGGAAGAGAGCAGCATTGCAACTAAGAAAAGGCAGGCGCCCAGCGACAAACTACGGGTGATGGATGATAAGCGAGTGATGTCCATTCTAGCCTCCCGATTTATAAGGTAGTAGTCCTCTATCCGTTGATTACAGGATCATTTTCCTTGATTAGTGGCCGCATGTGCAAGCCGGTTTTGCATTTCATGCCGATTTCGTATTGGGGCCCCACTCTCCGCCCGTAGCGCGCCTGCTGCGAGTGCTCTTGATCAATTTATAAATTGAATAAGCGGTTCCGATGATGGCAATGACGATGAGCACCGCGATGAATGTCTGGAAAACGTTCGATTGCAGCCATCGGGTTATCCTCCTCCCATAGACAAATGCCAGCGCCCCTTCGCCGGAGAATCGCAGCAGGCGCATTGTTGCCAGCGTGGAGAAGAATCTCTTCTTGCTGACATCCAGGGCGCCACAGGCGAGGATAAAAGGCGTGAAAGGAAACGGCGGAGGGATGAGCGCAGGCAGCGCCATCGCTATGGCCCCCTTTTCGCGCACCTTGTCTTTGATCTTCTGAGCGCGTTTTTCCGGCACAAACGCCTCAATGCCTTTCTCTCCGATCTTCCTCCCTATCCAGAATGTCGCAGCGGCTCCGATCAACGAGCCTGCTGCCGCCATCGCTGGATAGAAGATTATGGAATAGAACCAGGACAGGTTGCGAGTTTGAGCTGCTAGGATAATTACAGTGGCGTCAACCGCAAACGGGAGGAAGAAGATCATAGATGAATCGAGCACAGCTATTAGCAGCGCCCCCCAGGCCCCCAGGGATACAAAGAAGGTGAATAGTGAAAAGAAGAAGGAGCGCAAGAGCACCTCACAAGGAAAATCTACAATAGCGGGGGATGTTGCTGACAGGGAGGTTAATATTAATTCAACAACAAACAGGACCCGCCGCAGCAAAGGCGAAAGTCCTATAGCTCTTTGAATTATAAACTGTGCGAGAGCGCAACATTTGTCTTAATTACAATCGCAATAGCAGGGGACAAACACTGCGCTCATAGATCAATATTATAATTGATGTTACGCAGTGAAGAGTAGAACAAAAGCATTGGCGCCTTTTTCACGCGCGCTACCCTTCGGGTGTGACGCGCTCTTAAGCACGGTGATTTATCGCCGGGCCAGCATAGTTCGACGCTATTATAGCTCTTCGGGAAAAACCTTTTTCCGTTCAGGCGCGAGAGCGCCCTCAAAGCAGGTCTATTTTTAACTTGTTTTGAGGGGTGGAACTGTCGCATCTCACCAGGCAGATCATTCTTTGAGGCCCTCAAAACAAGTCTATTTTTGAATCGTTTTGAGGATTGTCTGGAAGCAAATCGAAAAAAGCTAAGCAACAGCCATCAAACCAAGTCTATTTTTTGAATCGTTTTGAGGGCGCTTGGCGCCCGAAGTTCTTGCCCTCAAAACCGCCCGAACCGACTGCAATCTTTTTCTTGAGGTCTATAGCTGCAACCCTAATCTGCCGAAAAAGTGGCACGGTCTAATATCAGGCTCCCTCCGACCGCCGAGGACTCTAACAATCGCATCTCCTCAAAGCAGCTTGCCTACGGCAACGCCTGAAGATGGGGCCCCACTACACGAACGCTCCGGGTGTTGTACTTCTCCAGATACTCCAGACGCTTCTTATCCATCGGATAACTCTCTCCGGCTGAATATGGATAGCTCCTCATCTTGTGAAATGGCAGGGGCCCCAGACAGTCTGGCCGCGCTGAGTTTATGTCCATATCCTTCCCAAATCCATCAGCATAGACCAGGAAATCTCTCACCCATCCTGCCGGCACAGCCGGCAATCCTCGCCCATCAAAATCTATCTGCATCTCATCCCCATTGCGCGTTATCACGTACATATCATCCGCCTCTTCCAGCAGCTCTCTCACATCTCCATAGCGGGTATAATTGCCTATGTGCGCTTTCCACGGGGCGCTCTGTTCTATCACTCGATAATCATATAGCAGCGGACGCTTCCCGTCCGGACTGTATTCTCGCGGAAATCCTCGCCAGCGCAGTTCCGCTCTCATTGGCCTCATCTCACTCACTCTGACTGGGAACTCTCCACTTGAGCTATCTACCACTATCTGATCCCAGTAGATCCTCATGCTGGTCACTATCCTCACTTCTGTCTTTGTCGCATTCAACAGCTTCCCTGTCAAATCTACTACCATCGTCTTGGTCAGCCCGGCGGGGAACCCCATCTGCGCAATTACCGTCTCCCACTCTCCTCTTCGATTCTTCACTTGCAGATAAGGCGGGATCAACTTCTCTCCCGCCTGTGATGCTGCCAGATTGGCCGTCGAATCGGCATAGTCGATCCACGCTGTCAGCAATAGCACTACTCGCTTCGCCTTTGACAGATCACCCAGATCCAGTGTGATCCAGTGCTCACGAGCATAGCCTTTGAACGGCAACAGCTCGAATCCTTCAGGATAATTTCGATCTACTTTTGAGATCAACGGCAGTATGTCTTGCCCGCGATCATCCACTGCTGATAGTGGCGGTCGCGCCCCCTTTACTGCATAAATCTTGAATTCTGGGAATGGCGGCCCAGGCATCAACCGCTCATTGGGATAGATAGCTACATCTACTGGATGATCTACTGCCAGCAGCTTCGATTGATCGAAGTAGATCACCTCTTCAAGCTGATTGTTCATCAGGATGGAATAGATCCCATCTCGCTCCTTGAGCTGTGAACTGCTGACTCGAATGTACTCGTCTGTGTCCGGGTAGTTATACACTCCCGGCGCAACCAAGTAGCCGATGGCACAGCCGCCCAGGAAATCGGTTACGAACTGATATTCATTCCCATTCCAGGCATAGAGCAGAGGACAGGATGTCCCCTTGCGATCAAGCTCCTTGATCTGAGTTGTTGCATTGGCCTTCACATCGATCTCTGATTGCACTATCCCGGCAGGCCAGATGATTCGCACCGAATCGACCCGATTGCGATAGCCCAGCCCGAACAGAACATCGACACCGGCGGGGGCCGGAGTCGATGAATAAGTCTCAATCTTCTGCCCCAGGCTCCCGCTGCGCAACTGGATCTTAGCGCCTACCGCGCTCTTGTTGCTGGTCTTCCCTTCCAAGCTTATCCTCGCCCAGCCGTTCTTGTTGCCCCCTTCATTCTTGATTAAGATCAATGTTGAATCGGCGGAAGCAGAGAGCAGATCGGGGTCCCCATCTGCATCCAAATCCGCCGACGCTAACAGCCGATTGCCCGGCGACTTTAACCGATCCAGCCCGGCTGCGCCGGATAGATCAACAAAGTCATTGCCCAGATTGCGTCGGATATGAAACCCATCTCGTCCGACCTCAAGCACGTCGAGCAATCCATCATTGTCATAATCGATCAACTGAGCCGACAGCGAACCGGCGCCAGCAATAGTTCTGCTAGTGAACCCCCCTCGACCGTTGCTCAAATAAAGAATGCCTGCGCCATTTGCCTGCGGCAGATAGAAATCGGTAAAACTATCTTTGTTGAGGTCGCCTGCCGCCACGGCAAAGCTGCTGCCAGCATTGGCCACTCCCAGTTCTGCTGCTACGTCTTTGAATGTGCCATCTCGCCGATTGCTCAATAGCTGATTGGGCTGATTGTAATTGACAATATAAAAATCTATGTCCCGGCGATTGTCGAAGTCGGTGCAGACAATAGCAGTTGTTCTGGTTGCTGCGCCGGAGAGCCCGGCCTGAGCAGTGACATCGGTGAATGTGCCGTTGCCGTTGTTGCGATAGAGAATATTGGGCTCGCCGACAAAGTCATCGGGGAATGTAGCCGATTCTCCTCCCGGCCACTTGCTCATATCGACGAAGTTGCCGACGAATATGTCCAGGTCGCCGTCGTGGTCGTAATCGACGAAAGCAGCGGTCAGGCTCCAGTGCTTGTCCTTATCGAGACCGGCTCCGGCAGTAGCATCGGTGAATGTGCCATCGCCGTTGTTGCGATAGAGGATATTGGAGCCATAGTTGATGACCAAGATATCGGTGTAACCATCGTTGTTGTAATCGCCGAAGATGGCCCCCATTCCCAGAGCAGTGGCCCCTACCTTAGCTCTGTCGGTGACATCGGCAAACTTGCCATCGGCTTGGTTTTGAAGCAACCGGTTGGAGAGTTTCCCCTGGGGGTCACAGTTGACCAGGTAAATATCCAATCGACCATCGTTGTTGTAATCAAACAATCCGACGCTTGAGCCGAACGAGCCGACGAGATCATTCTTCGTAGCCGGTTGAGAGAACTCTGAAGCAGAAAGCTTGCGACCGATAGCAGCAGTGTAGGATCTGGCGATCAAGCCGGCGGAGACGGCGGAAGCCGATGAGGCGTTAACGAAGCGGACTGCCGGAACCTCTTTTGAAACCAGCTCAGGCTCATTGCCTTGAGAGAGGATAGCTTCCCCGTAGCGGCCCTGTTCCAGATAGAGCAGGCCGAGAGTAGTAGCATAGCCGCTGGCGCGGAGTTGTTGGAATCTGTCCATTGCCTGCTGACCTGCCTGGCGGTCACCACTGCGAATGAGGGCAGTGGCAAGGCTGTAAGCAGCAGTAGCGTTGTAAGGCTCGGCATCGAGCGCCTTGCGAAAGTAGCTAATGGCTTCCCCATATTGCTGTTTCTGAGAGTAGAGCTGGCCGAGGTTGATATTGGTAGCAACATCATCCGGATCGGCGACAGCGACCTTCTTGTACTCAGAGATCGCGTCATCTATTTGCCTGGAGTTTTTATAAAGCGCGCCGAGCAGGTAGCGCATCTGCAAGTTATTCGGGTCCTGCTTGAGCGCAATCTGAGCCTCAGCCAGGGCAGATTTCATGTCTTGTTGAAAGTAATAGGCCAGCGCGAGGTTGACGCGAGCGATAAGGAAATTGGGATCTTGCGCCAGAGCCTTTTTGAACTCAGCAGCCGCCTCTTCGTGCTTGTACTGCTCCATGTAGGCGACGCCGAGATTGTTCAGCCGATAAAGCTCTTCTCGTTGCTGCGCCTGATTGGTCTGGGCTACTGTGCCAGAGCGAAGATAGATCCCGCCTGCAATCGCAGTGCAAACCAGTAGAGAATAAACGCCGAGGTTACGCAGTTTCCAGAATTGCATGAAGCTCATGGTCTCTCCTTAACAAAGAATCTTTTCAACTTCACAGGAAATAGAACCCAGCTTTACGCAGGTCTTCCACAACAGATGCCAAATCACCGATCAATCCCTTTTCTTCCGCCTTTGCTAAAACACCCACTGTGCCGATCGCTGCAAGTGACAACTCCAAAGCGACCTGCCGTGCTTGCCAGTCGTCAAGAATAATGGAATCAGCTGCTTGCTCACACGCAAGTACTATGGCTTCTGATTCACCAGGTCCTCAGCAAGATCATCTTGCGAATAGTGAAATGGTATACCAAGCTGACGATTCAAATCAGCAAATTCCCAGTAGCTCATATTCCCGATTTCGCAAGCTTTGCCTAAAGAGATGCGTTTATGTTCATACAGAAATAGCGCTAACATGCGGCGGACTTGCTGACTGATATTCTCCTTGCTTAGGCCCGCTTGATTGACAAGCAGCGCAGGAAGCTCGAATTCTACTCGTACTTCTTTCATGCAAATTAACCCCCGATACCGTCCATCTATTGCCCGCTCGACCTTATGGTGCGTCGGGAGCTTAACATAAATTAATTGTATCTCAGGAATGCACAGAGGCCCAAAGACTTTGAAAAGAACAGGAGGTGCAATCACACCCGTGAGCTCTACATCATTCAAACGTTTTGTCTTCTCTCCCAATAAGTCAAAACTTTGGAGTGCGGCGACTGGTCGCCGCTCTGGTTTCCGCTCTGGTTTCGATCTGGCAGCGATGGAAAGCGACGACAAGTCGAAACTTTGGAGTGCGGCGACTGGTCGCCGCTCTGGTTTCCGCTCTGGTTTCGATCTGGCAGCGATGGAAAGCGACGACAAGTCGTCGCACTCCAAAAATAAGGCGATGGAAAGCGACGACAAGTCGAAACTTTGGAGTGCGGCGACTGGTCGCCGCTCTGGTTTCCGCTCTGGTTTCGATCTGGCAGCGATGGAAAGCGACGACAAGTCGTCGCACTCCATCAGGGCTGTGGCTTGTAATCGCGCCAGAGCCATCGCAACGAATCGGGCAAGATGGCTCGGCCATGCTTATCGCTGTGAAAACCGTGGCCGTATTCGAGCCTGTAATCATAGCCGGCAAACGCCAGCGCCTTAGCCATCTGCAGATTCGCCAGCGGCCAGTTTCCATGTTGATTGTCCAGATCATTCTCGCCGGCTTGCAAGAAGATTCGAATAGGTTTTTTAGGAGTCTTGCGGATGAGCGCAGGATAGTTGTGGCCCCCTTCGCGCAGCGTCTTGCCGCTGGCGATGTTGGTGAAGCTGCCTACCCAGGAGAGGACCTTACTGAACTCATTGGGGCGCTCCCATGCCACGGTGAAGGCGCAAATGCCGCCACTGCTGATGCCGGCAATGGCGCGGCTGGCCGCATCGTGGCGGAGTTTTACTGTCTTTTCCACCTCTGGCAGGATCTCTTCCAGCAGGAAGCGTGCGTATTGATCGGAGAGCGTGTCATATTCAAAGCTGCGATTGGGTCTGCCATTTTTGAGCACGCCCGGCGCAATGAAGATCCCTACGGTGACGGGCATATCGCCTTTAGCAATCAGATTGTCAAATACAGTAGGCGCATAGTTCTTCGCGCTGGCGCCATCTTGAAAGACCATCACGCAGGCAGGGGTCTCAGGTTTGTACTGCGCCGGTATGTAGATCCACCAGTCGCGGGTTGTATCAGGGAATATGTTGCTCTCCCACTTCGGCTGTTGAATGAGCTGCCCCTTGGGGACCCCGGGCCTTTCTACGCTGTCCGGGTGAGTGGTATAAACCTCCAGGTTGCCTCCACCCAGCTTCTTGTCATCAACCTGGTAGGCCCACCTTATGGCAGCGCCCCAGCTCAGCATAGCGACTGCTGCATAGACTTCCGTCTTGCCCACTCGCATTAATGGGAGAGAGAATTTGCCATCATCGGAGACCACTCTGGGCGCGGCTTTAGCGCCCGGCGCTTCGAGCGCCCAGGCAACGGTCAATTCGTCTACTTTGGGGGCCGGCCCCTTGAGCAAGTCTTCTTTTCCAAAGTAACTGCGGATCTGCTCGGCGAGCCTCCCGGCGCGAGCGCCAGAGGGTTTCGCCGCCAGAGCTGCTTGCAGCGACTTCGGCGTAAGCGCCTCTGCTTGATTGGCAATGGCGGCGCAAGAGATCAAGACCACCAGCAAAGAAGCTATCCATAATCTCATAACATTTCCCTTTCGGCGTGGTATTTGAAGATTGGGCAGAAGCCTGTTATTACCACAGGTTAGCGCAGCAGACAACCCGGCGCCGCGCGCGGAGGTTGCCGGGCTACAGCTTGCAGAGCGGCCCGCTCGCAAAATTTCGCTTGACACGGAGGCGCGCTTTTAATATGCTTTGACTCTTTGAAAATGAAAACGGTTTTCATTTTCGCTTTAAAGATCCGCTTCGGAGGGATTATGAGACAAACCCGCTTCATCATTCTAAGTCACATCATTCTTTCTTTAATGCTTCCCCTTGCAGTTATGGCTCGATCTGAACGCGCCTCTGTTTCCGGGCATGTCACCGATCAGACGGGGGCTGCTATTGGCGCCGCTACCGTCACTTTGCGACAGAAATCGACTGGCATCGAGCGCGTAACTTCTACCGACGATTCCGGCTCCTTCAGTTTTGAGGATATTGCCGAAGGGAACTATCTTCTCACTGTTGTAGGCGCGGGGTTCTCCGCCGTCACACAAGAGTTATTCCTTTCCCGCGGTCAAACCCGCAATATAGAAATAACGCTGCGCCCCGGCGCCATTACCGAGAAGATCACAGTGACTGCCACTCGCACCGAAGCTCTGGCAACTGACACTGCTGTGCCGGTCAGCGTCGTTGGCCGCCCTGAGCTAGAGCGACAGACGCTCACAACCATTGGGGACCTGTTTCGCTACCTGCCCGGCGCGGCCATTGTCAATGAAGGCCCCTTCCAGGTGCGCCCGCGCATTCGCGGGTTGGACAGCAACCGCGTGCTCATCCTGGTTGATGGTGAACGCCTCAACAATACTCGTACATCCACCTCAAACTCAGGTATTGAAATCGGCCTCGTCTATATAGACCAGATTGAAAGGGTAGAAGTGGCGCGGGGTAGCGGATCGGTTCTTTACGGAACGGACGCGCTCGGCGGCACGATAAATATTATTTCCCGCGACACCTTGCGCCGTTCGGGCTTTCACCTCGGTGGCGGCTTTAATGGCTTTTTCAACTCCAATAACACAGGGCGACGGGGAGCAGCTTTCATCGAAGGCTCAGGCTCTCGATTTGCCTTTCGAGTGGCCCAATCGCTTGACCGGTTCGCCAATTATCATTCCGGCCCGGCGGCGCTGGCAAACGGCCAAAGAGATGGGAGCGATAAGGCCACAGAGGTTCCCAATTCGCAATATCACGGCAGCAATACTCAGCTTCTCGGACGTCTTTTCTTGAATGAGTTTCACTCCTTTAAAGCGACATACGAGCGGCGCCGCGCTGCCAATATTGGGGTGCCTGCGGTTGTAGGAGTCTTCACCGCGTTCTTCCCCTTATCAAACCGCGACAAAGTTAGCGCGCGATATGATGGGCAGAACCTTACAGCTAATCTGGCGCGGCTACAGGCGAGCGTCTACTACCAGCGGCAGGAGCGCAACTTCTCAAACATCCTCAATGTGCCTGCTGCCCCGCCCTTCTTTCCAGGCCAGTTCCAATTCAGCGAGACAATCACCAGTATTGCCACTGCTGGATTTGATGCGCAAAGCAATTGGATAATCACCAATGAAAATGTACTGACGGCAGGCGCGAGCTATTTCCGCGATCGCAATCGCGACTCTCGCTTCATAGAGTCATTATCACCCAATTTCAGAACTTCGCCCCCTTCGCTCACACGGAGCACAAACCGCTCGAAGAGTGTGCCTAACGCCACATTCGGGAACCTTGCCTTCTTCGCGCAGGACGAATATCAACTGACGCGATGGATACGATTTGTAGGAGGGGTGAGAATTGACCACTTTAACATTGACTCAGAGCGCACGCCGGGCTTTGATTTGCCGCCATCCTTCACCCCATCGCAGATTGAGGATCTGAATCTAGAAGGGCTTGACGCCGGTCTGAAGATTGACGCGACGGCGGTGAGCGGCGATTTCGGCGTAGTTATCAACCCCATTCAAGCAGTAAGCCTTACGGCTCGCGTCGGGCGCTCATTCCGCGAGCCTAATCTGTTTGAACGCTTTTTCACCGACTTCGGCTCTGCCGCCGGGTTTGTCGTGGGCAACCCGAATCTCAAACCCGAATCGGGTGTCAATTTTGATACCGGTATCAAGGTTCGCACATCTCAGTTCGGCGGCTCATTTACCTATTTCAACAACACCTACACCAATTTCCTGACGAGCCGCGCGGCAACAGACAGAAACGGCGTGCCGATCAGCATACCGGCCGGGCCGGGCAGGCCCCCAATTCCCGTTTTTCAGACGGTGAACTCCGGGCGCACACGCATTCAGGGAATCGAGGCCGACTTCGAGTCGCCACTGACTGTGAGCAGCAACTTTTTGATACCGTTTGGGAATGTGAGCTACTTGCGCGGCGACGATCTTGAGCGCAACTTGCCGCTTGATTTTATCACGCCGCTGAAGACCATCATCGGATTGCGATGGCAGGAGCGCCGTGATCGCTACTGGTCGGAATATAGCGCCCGGATTGTCAATAAGCAGGACAGGCTTTCGCCCCAGTTTCTCCAATCGAATGGGGGCCCGGAGCCGGGATTCGTGGTGCATGACGTGCGCGGCGGCATTAACTTCAGGCGCGAAAGCTACAAGATCGGGTTCACGTTTGGCATAGAGAACCTGGGGAACCGCTTCTATAACGAGCAGTTCGTATTTGCGCCTGCCCGTGGGCGCAGCGCAATCGCAAGTATTAACCTGAGATTCTTTTAACTAGGCAAACGGGAGACTGCACTATGTTGAACGGCAGCAATGAAATTATCGGTAGCCTAGATAATGGCCGCCGATCTGGCTATTCAGAATCTGAATGATGGAGGAATTGAAATGGATAACAAGCTGCGAAGAATAGCAAAGCCATTTATCGCCATGATTTTTATCGCGGTATTGTCTGTTTCCGCGCTCGCTCAGAATGCGCATCAATCTGCTATTGAAAAGACGAGCAACAAAGGGGGCACTCACAGAGCAGGCATTCTGTTGCTTGCCCATGGCGGCAAACAACAATGGAATGCGGAGGTGAACAAGCTTGCAGCGCAGGTGAACAGGACAATACCAACAGAAGTTGCGTTCGGGATGGCAACCAAGCGCAATATTCAGAGCGCCATTGACAGGCTGGTCGCTCGTGAGGTCACCGAGATAGTTGCCGTGCCTCTATTTATCTCTTCCCATAGCTCTGTCATTACTTCAACTCAATACTTACTCGGTTTGCGGAAGGACGCGCCGCCGGAGTTGGCGCGCTACGCCAAGATGGATCACGGCCACGGCGCGCATCACACAAACCACGCTGGTGGTGCGGCCTTTGATCCGACCACGCCGGTCAAATCGCCGCTGCCGATTCGTATGACAGCGGCGCTTGATCGCCATCCACTGGTCGCCGACATCTTGCTTGATCGTGCGCGCCACTTGAGCCGAAAGCCATCACGCGAAGTTGTGATAATTGTTGCTCACGGCCCCGTATCGGAGGATGATAATGCCGGGTGGCTGGCCGACATGGGCGCACTAGTTGAGCGGCTGCGCCGGGCGAGCAACTTCAAACGAATTGAGTACCTGACGGTGCGCGACGATGCGCCCGAACCGATTCGCGGCCAAGCTACTGCCCAGTTACGGCGCATGGCCCGGCGCGCCAGTAATGAAGGGAATCGAGTTTTGATTGTCCCGCTGCTGCTTTCTTACGGCGGCATTGAAGAAGGCATACGGAAGCGATTGGAGGGTCTCGATTATGTTATTAGTCCACAAGCTCTCTTGCCCGACGACCGGTTGGCGCAGTGGGTGTTGCTCATGGTTGAAGACCTGACAAAGAAGACATAAAGCAAGGCGGCCAGCTATGCCTTCAACTAAACCCGTGTTCATCTCCCCGACGCAGTGGTGGTGAATTCGAGTACCTGTTGGCTCTGCAATAGAAGCTGGCGGAGCCTGGGATAAGGCACATCTTGGCGTTGAGCGCCAGCTCCGGCGGCAAAGTAGGTTGGCAATCGCGCCTCGGGCGCAAATCAGCTCGCTATGATGACCACCATCCCGCGCCGGGAAAACCAATCGGAAGCTTTCTCTATCAAAGAGCTGCAATTCGCTCTGAGGGACAATGCGATGGCGCTCTAGCGCCGTTTCTACAGGCACTGGCATATCGCGGCTGCCGTGAAGGATAATCATTGGGCCCCCATATCGCGATAGAATATCGCGCAGAGGACTCTGATCAGAATCGCAGAAATTGCGAGCATAAGGCACCCCAATCATTGCATCGTCGAGTGTTCCTATATGCGGAACCGTCTCGCGCAGCAGCCATAGCAATAGAGCCAATTCGCCCCCAGGGCTCCATCTCCGGAGTTGAGAATATATAGACTGATTCCTCCGCCCCCGTGAATTTAAAGAAGAGGGTTTGCAGAAGGATGATCGCAACAATCATTTCCCATCGACTCGGCGTTGCGAAGCGAGTTGACAAATAGAAAAGCAATTATCAGCTTGACCGCAGCCGCTTTGACAGGGCTGCAGAAAGCGGATATTCAGTCGCGCAACACATTTAAGCTATAATCCGATCTATGCAAGAGAAACAGAAACAAGTCGTCATTGGCCTGGTGCAGATGAGCTGCGGGGCGGAGCCTCAAGCGAACTTTGCCAAGGCGCTTGAACGCATCGAAGAGGCTGCCCGCCGCGGAGCGCAGATCGTTTGCACTCAGGAACTATTCCGCTCGCAGTATTTCTGCCAGAAAGAAGATCACGATAATTTCCTGCTCGCTGAGCCGATTCCAGGGCCGAGCACAGAGGCGCTGTGCCGCTTAGCGGCTGAGCGCGAAACAGTAATTATCGCTTCACTGTTTGAGAAGCGCGCGCCGGGAATCTATCACAATACTGCGGTCGTCATCGACGCCGATGGCGCTCTGCTTGGCAGATATCGAAAGATGCATATCCCTGACGATCCGCTCTACTACGAGAAGTTCTACTTCACGCCGGGGGACCTGGGGTTCCGCTCTTTCAAAACTCGCTACGCCAATGTCGGCGCGCTTGTTTGCTGGGATCAGTGGTTCCCTGAAGCAGCGCGGCTTACTGCGCTCAAAGGAGCGGAGATAATCTTCTATCCTACCGCTGTTGGCTGGCACCCCAGCGAAAAAGCGCAGTATGGCGAGCGCCAGCTCAGTTCTTGGGAGATCATTCAGCGAAGCCATGCTGTAGCTAATGGCGTCTTCGTGGCTGCGGTAAACCGTATAGGTTATGAGGGCGATGGAGAAAGCGGCATTGAGTTCTGGGGCAACAGCTTCATCAGCGACCCTGCTGGCCAGATGCTAATAAAGGGGAGCCACGACAGAGAAGAGATTTTGATCGCCTCGTGTGATCTACAGCAAGTGGAATTTGTTCGCGTCCACTGGCCATTCCTGCGTGATCGACGAGTAGACGCTTACGAAGCAATCAAGGAGCGATTCATCGATGCGACTACAGATTGAGAGCTATGGCCAACGATAGATCTGCGAGCAGTTACTCAAACGAAAACATGGCAATTCCGCGCTTGCTGGGTTATCGAATGCCTGCTGAATGGGAGCTACACGAAGCTACCTGGCTCTCCTGGCCTCACAAAGTAGAAAGCTGGCCGGGCAACTTCGAGCCTGTGCCGAAAGTATTTGCCGAGATAGCGCGTCACCTCTGTCAGCATGAACTGGTCAACATCAATGTCAACGATAGGCAGATGGAAGAGGATGTTCGCAAGCTGTTTGACACGGAAGGGGTCCCTGTAGACAATGTTCGCTTTCACCTTATCCCGACTGATGACGCCTGGGCGCGCGATCACGGCCCAATCTTTATCACTCGCCAGCAAGATGGGAAACGTGAGCTTGCCGTTGTCGATTGGGGGTACAATGCCTGGGGAGGAAAGTATCCGCCATTCGCTCTCGATGATGAGGTCCCCACGAAGATTGCCGGCAAGCTGGGACTGCCGCTGTTCAAACCGGAGATTATACTGGAAGGCGGCTCGATTGATGTCAATGGCCGGGGCGCATTGCTTACCACTGAATCGTGCTTGCTCAATCCTAACCGCAATCCCCATCTCAGCAGAGATCAAATAGAGCAATACCTCAAAGACTATTTAGGCGTCAGTCTCATACTCTGGCTTGGCGATGGAATTGTTGGAGATGACACAGATGGTCACATAGACGATCTGGCGCGGTTCGTCAATCCTTCAACTATCGTAACTGTGCTGGAGGACGATCCGGATGATGAGAATTACCGGCCACTGCAAGAGAACTACAAACGACTTCAGATGATGAAAGATCAAGATGGAAGGCCGTTTGATATTATCACGCTGCCTATGCCTGAGCCTATCTATTATCAGGGGCAAAGGCTGCCTGCCAGCTACGCTAACTTTTACATTGCCAATCGGGTGGTTCTGGCGCCTACCTATAATCAGCCGACCGACAAGATCGCAATAGACACGCTGCAAAGACTTTTCCCCAACCGGCGAGCAATCGGCATTGACTGTACCGAGCTGGTCTGGGGGCTCGGCGCTATACACTGCGTCACTCAGCAACAACCAGCCGCTTAAACAGGAGATCGCCGGAGTTGGAGTTCAACCTTCAGGTTGCTGGTTGATGACACAGACAAGCTGAAGCTTGAACTCCAAACTCTCGCGCTGAGTTCTACGCTCTCTCGCTCCCTTCTTCCCATGCACCTCTGCCTCTTCGCTCCTGCGGCTCAAAGGGCCGGGGTAATCACAATGCTGCGGAAAGAGATTTTACCGTGATCTCCCTGCAACATGATCGGTCCGGGGGCCCCTTCGTTGCTGTCGAGCGCGCCTCCGGTTATCCCGTCTATCTCAACATTATCTATGATTGTCTTGCCATTGAGCGCGACGGTGAGCCTTCGTCCGATCAAGGTTATATCGAAGGTTTGCCACTCATTGGCTTTCTTCGCTGGATTGCTGGTAGGCGCAATGAAGCCGTAGACCCCTCCGATGCCGCGGCTATCTGGCTCGCGGCCTGCGCCATCTTCGACTTGAATTTCATAGCGACCGCGCAGGTAGATGCCGCTGTTGCTCTTCTCAGCGATGCTGAATTCGATGTGGAGTTTGAAGTCTTTGAATTCCTGCTCAGTGATTAGATCCGTGCTGCGAGGGGTATTGACCAGCACCCCATCAACTACGCTCCAACCGTTGGGGCCATTAGGATTGCGCAGCTTCCAGCCGCTCAGGTCGCGGCCATTGAATAGCTGGATTGGCTGCCCCCATTTTGGCCTGGAAGAGCCAGCAAGCGCAGGAGCGCGCACAGCAGTCCAGCGCAGCGTCTTGCCATCGGGGGCCAGTGTAGTGCCTTCCAACCTATCTCCAACTAGTCGAGCCTCAAATTTCAAATCGGAGTTCTGCCTCTCATATTGAACAGGAAGACTGAAGATGAGCTGACCATCTTTGAATTCTATGCTTTTGACAGGTCTCTGACTGCCAACGCGCCCGACAAAACGGCCCGCCAGCTTGTCACTATCGCGAGTGACCTCAAGCCATGATGGATACCGGGTCCCATCCGCTGCCTGCACAGTAATATCCCAGCGGCCCAAGACTTTATCGACTGAACTATTGCTTCCCTGATTTCCATAAGCGGCAACTAAAACCAGGCCGCTCGTTATTGTGAGAAAGATTGCAAAAGTCACCCTCTGAACCATTGGCTTTTCTCCTCTTTCAACCGTAGAGACTTTTCCTGATACTACCGGATTTCGTGGTTAGTGGTCAGGTCGTCAAAAAACAAGTAGGATAATCTCCTCGTGTTGCGGCATACTGTGGAGTGATGAACCTCTCAGCAACCGCTACACCGCAACGACCGTTCCGCGGCAGTAAGCAAATTTGCCTGCCGTTCAATAGTGAAGCGCATTATCAGAGTTGTGTCAATGACCTGACGCAATACCGCACCCATTTGCGAACCCTGCGTTTCTGCGGCGCCGCATTCGGCATTGGCTATAATAGACGGCCGCGTCTTCTGAGGCGCGTAGATACTGATGACTTTTGTCTGAGTTACAGTTTTTTACTATAATAGGTTCTCCTCAAGTCTGGAATCAACTACAATTTCAAGGATTCTAGAGAGACTACATTTGATCAAATGCGTATAATTGAAAAGGCTCTCTGGGGTAATAGATTCGAGGGATGTAGCAAGCTGTACCCTTGCAAGGCTGGCTTCAACTCCATCGAAAGAGATTACAGAAGCATAAAGGCATTAGATTTGGGCTTTTAATCCATGGATCGGCTTTTCGAGTTTCTGTTTAAATATAAACCAATAGTCTTCTCCAAAGGGCAGATAGCCTTCTCCTCTCTCTCTTCGACCCCTTTGATCATCTTGTTTGTACTGGCTGTAGCTGCCGCCGCCTACTTCCTTTACTTCAGGACGCGCGCGACTCTGCCGCCAAGGACCAAAGCCGCCTTCATCGCTTTGCGCTCGGGCATATTCCTGGTCCTGCTCTTCTGCTTGCTGCGGCCTATCATCTCGATCTCGTCGGTTATTCCTCAGCAGAATTTCGTCGCCATCCTGATCGATGATTCAAAGAGCATGTCGATAAAAGATGCCGGAGACAAAAACAGGGCCGAAGTGGCAAAGAGTCTCTTGATCGAAGGGAGCCCTTTTTATCAACAGCTCTCCGAGAAATTCAAGCTGCGCTTCTACAAATTCTCCTCGGCAGCTTCAAGGCTGGAAACAATCAACAATCTCTCCGCTTCGGGAACATCGACCAATCTCTCTTCGGCAATAGAGACGGCGCTCAGCGAGTTCACCGGGCTGCCGCTCTCTGCTATTGTCGTGCTCACCGATGGGAACCACAATGCTCAGGCCGATCTGACTCCGACTTTGAACAGTCTTAAGGCCAAAACGGTTCCGCTCTATGTGGTCGGATTCGGCAGCGAGCGGTTCTCGAACGAGGTTGAGCTGGTCAGCGTCAATGTGCCGCGCGCCGTGCTCAAAGATTCTATGATCGTCGCCGATGCGTCTATCAGGAGCAGCGGCCAGAAAGGCCAGCGAGTCAATCTCAGCGTCGCGGAAGATGGCAAAGTGATCAAGTCTCAGGAGGTCACATTAAAAGGTGACGGAGAGATACAAACAGTCAAAGTAGAGTTCACCCCTCTTGGAGCCGGGATCAAGAATTATAATTTCAGCATCAACCCGCTGTCCGATGAGATCATCACCAATAACAACGCTCAGAATGCAATCGTCAATGTCCAGGACGATCATCCTCGCATACTCTACATCGAAGGGGAACCCAGATGGGAATACGGCAAGCTCCGCGCTGCGCTCAGAGAAGAGAAGAATATAGAGCTTACTTCAGTCATCCGCACCGCTGAGGGCAAGTTCTATCGCCAGGGAGTAGAGAACGAGAAGGAGTTGATGGAGGGGTTCCCGACGACTAAAGAAGAGCTTTTCAAATATAAAGGATTGGTGATCGGCAGCATCGAAGCGAACTTCTTCAATTATGAGCAACTGAAAGGCATTGAAGAGTTCGTCAGCAAGCGCGGCGGCGGTTTGTTGATGCTGGGCGGCAAATACTCATTCTCAGCAGGCGGTTACGCCGGTACCCCTGTCGCCGATGCGCTGCCGGTCAATCTCAAGAGCGATGGCGCGGCAGAAGAAGAGGTCAAGAGCAGGAGCGATGAGGGGCCGATCTATAAAGTCACTCCATCCGCGCGCGGCCAATTTCACCCCACCACTCGATTGAGCGATCAAGAAGCGCTCAACGCCAAGATGTGGTCCGAGATGCCCAGGCTCACTATCCCTGAGATGATAACTTCTCTCAAGCCGGGCGCGACACTCCTTCTCGAAGGGTACCCTGAGAAAGGCAAGGGCCAACCGGTCGCCGTGCTTGCCTATCAACGCTACGGCAGAGGGCGCAGCCTGGCATTTACTCCTTCTGACTCCTGGCGCTGGCGCATGGAGCTGGAGAGCAGGAATCTTTCGCATGAACTCTTCTGGAAACAGTTGCTGCGCTATCTGGTCAATTCTACGCCGGATCAGGTGACGGTCGAGACCGGTAGAGACGCTTACGAAATAGGCGATCAGACAGAGATCATCGCCGAGGTCAATGACAAACTCTTCGAGAAGATTAATACTGCGCGGGTTACAGCAAAGATCATTTCGCCGGGCGGCAAAGAGACAGAGATGCAGCTTGGCTGGAGCGTTGAGAACGGCGGCAGCTACAGGGGCACATTCGTCCCTGATGAAAACGGCGCTTACAAGATTGAAGTGAATGCGCAAAATGGCGGGGAGACGGTTGGCATTGCCAGCGCCAGCTTCCTGGTCACCGAACTCAATCGCGAATACTACAATGCCAATCAGAATGCCGATCTGCTTAAACGATTGGCTCTGGAATCGGATGGCAGGTACTACACGGAGGAGAGCGCCAGAAACCTGCCTGAAGAGATAACCTATCTCAATAACAAGAACTCGATGCGAGTCACCAAGGACCTCTGGGATATGCCGATCGTCTTTCTGCTTCTGATTGGACTGGTCAGCGCAGAGTGGTTGCTGAGACGACAGAAAGGACTCTCTTGATGAAGATTTTGAGCTTGACAGCTCTGGCGCTTCTTTTCGCATGCAGCCAGGGGGCGCAGCAGCAACAGGCCGCGCCTGCCGGTACGGTTGCGTCTAAACCGGTGGCGGAACCCGAATCCAGAGCCGCCGTCAGCTACTCTCAGGAGTATATAGACCCGAAGAAATTTGCCATCATCATAGGCGGCATTGGCGGAGATGAGGAGTTCGCCAAAAAGTTTGCAAGCTGGACTGCTGAGCTCTATTCATTGCTGTGCGGCAAGCTGCATTTTTCGGAAGACAATGTCTTCTATTTGACTGCGACGCCTGATTCAATTGCGCGCAAACGCATGGCCAGATCGACTGCCGAAGAGGTCAAGAAAGCTTTTGAGGCGGTCAAAGCAGCGGCTAATGCTGGCGATCTGGTCTTTGTCTTTATGGTCGGACATGGCAGCTTCGACGGCGAGCGAGCCAATTTCAACCTGATAGGCAGGGACCTGTCTGCTAAAGACTATGCCGCGCTGATCAACAGCTTGCCCACCAGCAATGTTGTATTCGTCAACACATCGAGCGCGAGCGGAGAGTTCATCAAACCGCTTAGCGGCAAGGGGCACATCGTCATTACTGCTACCCGCAGCGGCAATGAGCAGAACTCTACTATCTTCGCTCAATTCTTTATTGAGGCATTTAAAGAGCAGGCGGCAGATTTCGATAAGAACGAGCGCGTCTCTATGCTGGAAGCTTTTAACTATGCATCGCGCAGGACGGCTGATTGGTACAAAGAGCAAGGGCGACTGGCAACCGAGCATGCTTTGATCGATGATAACGGCGATGGCGCAGGGCATCAGGAAGCGACCGGAGGCGATGGATCGCTGGCGCGGATAATCTATCTCGATTCGCGCGCCGCTTCTGAAATAACCGCCGATGCCGAGATGCAAAAGCTGCTCAGAGAGAGACAGCGGCTTGAGCTGGCAGTCGAGGAACTTAAGACGCGCAAGGAGCAGATGTCGGCAGACGCCTATGAAAAGGAACTGGAAAAGCTGCTGCTTGATCTGGCTGAGGTCAATCAGAAGATCAAAGCGCGACAGAAGTGAAGCTGAACTTCAGGTATTGAGATGAATACTATTTTTCAACAGTCGATTTTTCGCAGTCTGATACTTCTCTTGTGCGTCTTTATAAGCTGCTCCTTTGCTTCCAGCGTCAATCTTCAAAGCGCGCAGCAACTGCTCAAGCAGGGGAACTACTCTGAAGCTATTGACGCCTTCAAGAGGTTGCTTGAGAGCAATAGCAAAGACGCTGAAGCTCAGCGAGGCTTGCTGCAAGCTTATATTGAAACAGGCAAGTACGAAGAGGCTGAAAAGTCGGCGCTCCAATTCTTGTCAAATGCTCCTGATGAGAGCGCGATTCGCAACCTGCTGGGAGAGGTCTATTTCATAACCGGGAAGTATTCCGAAGCTGAGAAGGAGTTTGAAAGGGCCGCGCAACAGGCACAGGGTAAGGCGGTGCTGCGCCCGAAACTCAACAAAGCCATCCTGCTGGTAGAGACAGGCCGCGAGACCCAGGCCCAAGAGATATTCCAGAGCTTCATTGACTATTACAACAGGAGCAGCGCAATAGGCGCGGAAGAGCTTACTCTGATTGCGCGCGCAGTCACTTATCTTGAGAAATACCACGACGCCAACCGCCTCTATCTGGACGCGATAGACGCGGATAAGAGCTATATCGAAGCGCACTTGGGCGGCGGCGAGCTGTTTGTCGAGAAGTACAACTACGGCGAGGCAGGAAGCTTTTTTGATGATGCATTGAAGATCAATCCCACCTGCGCGCGCGCTCATTTAGGCATTGCCAGGACTAAAGAGATCGACGGGGGGCCCCAGGCGATGCAAGCTGCAATCAAGGCGCTTCAGATAAATCCCAACCTGGTCGAGGGCCGCAGCTTCCTCGCCGCTCAGTACCTGGAAGCGGATCAATTTGACAGAGCATCGGCGGAGATTGAAAAGGCGCTAAAGGTCAATCCCAATTCGTTGCCTGCGCGTTCACTTAAAGCGGTCTTCTTCTATCTCAGCAATAGAGACAAGGAGTTTCAGGACGAGGTTGCCAGGGCGCTGTCGATCAATCCTCGCTACGGCGAGCTATATCACACGCTGGCCAGATTCTCGGTGAACAGACGGCTCTACCAGCAGGCGGTGGATTTCGCAAGAAAGGCGATAGAGTTGCAGCCGCGACTATGGAAAGCCTATTCGACTCTGGGCATTAATCTGCTGCGCATTGGCAACGAAGCGGAAGGCAGAAGGGCGCTGGAGAAGGCTTTTGAAGGGGATCCATTCAATGTCTGGACGAAGAACACGCTCGATCTGCTCGATAGCATGCGGGATTACAAAGAGGTGTCGAGCGAGCACTTCCGCATCAAGATAGCGGCTAAAGAGGTCGATGCGCTTGCTCCTTACGCAACTGCCATTGCCGAAGATGCCTATCAGAAGCTGAGCGAGAAGTATCGCTTCCGCCCGCAGGGGCCCATTCTCATCAACATGTTCCCTAATCACGAAGACTTTGCTGTGGCCACTCTGGGGTTGCCCGGGCTGGGGGCGCTGGGGGTCTGCTTCGGCAAGGTCATAGCGATGGATTCGCCTTCGGCCAGAGAGCTAGGCAGGCGCAACTGGGGCAGCACGCTCTGGCACGAATTCATGCACGTGATAAGCCTGCAAGCGACGGATCACAAGATTCCTCGCTGGTTCTCTGAAGGGCTGTCGGTTTACGAAGAGCGGCGGGCGCGGCCGGGCTGGGGCGATGACTGGACGATAGAGAGCCTCAAAGCATTTCTCGGCGGAGAGTTCCTCGGCATCGATGAGATCGACAATGGCTTTATGCGCCCGACAACGCCCGGTCAGGTGCAGGTCTCATATTTTCAAGCCTCGCTGATCTGCGAATTCATCGAGCATAACTACGGCTTCGATACAATAGTCTCGATGCTCAAGCTCTACAAAGAGAATTTGAAGACCGCCGAGATACTCGACAAGCTGCTCAAGCTCAGCCCGGCGCAGTTCGATAAGGCATTTAAAGATTATGTAAGCTCTAACGTCGCTTCATATCAGAAGGCAATTGAATTCCAACTGCTCGAACAGGAAGAAGGTGGGGTGTCGAAAGAACGGTTGCTTGAGCAGATAGGTCGCAATCCCGATAGCTTCGTCGCCCACTTGCGGTTGGGGGCCCTCTATCGCAAGGAGGGCGACCGCGAGAAGGCGATAGAGCATTTGAAGCGCGCTGCCGATCTGTTCCCTTACTACACTAGGCGGTCCAATCCACATTCGCAGTTGGCGGATATATACCTGGAGCAAGGGAAAAATAATGAAGCGATTTCTGCTCTTGAACGTCTTATAAATATAGATGAAGATGCTTATGAAGAGCATAAGAAGTTGGCGCAATTGCTGATAGGATCAGGAGACGGCGCGCGCGCGCGCCAGATACTTGAAAGGGCTATGTATATCAACCCATTCGATCTGGAATTGCACAATACGGCTGGGGAGTTTTATTTGAGCCAGAACGATTATGGCCGCGCGTTGCGAGAGTTTCAAGTGGCAATGGCGCTCAAGCCCGCTGATATGGCCAGCGCCCACTATAATCTGGCGCGCGCCTATCTGGCGAAGGGCGAAAAGGCGCTCGCCAAAAAAGAGGTGCTGCGGTCATTGGAGGTTGCGCCTGGATTTGAAAAAGCTCAGGAATTATTGCTGAAGGTTTCGCGGAATTGATATGGTCTGCTTGAAGAGAAAACTATTAGCTCATAGACTGGCGCTCTGCTGCGCGCTGGTGTTGCTCTTTGCGCTTACCGGCATCTCATCGAAAGCTTATCAGCTCACTCCCGATGTGGAAGACTTCTCGAAGAAGTTCACATTCGTGCGAATCAAATACGGAGACCAAGAGTTTGGCGGCGGCGCGCGTTCCTATCGTTATCAACTTGGCCGCTGGCCCCCCTGGTCGCACGATTGGCCTCGCGGCGGCCAGCACTTCATGAAGATCCTTTCTGAAGTAACCAAAGTGGATCCTAACCCAGAAGAGGTTATCATCGGTTTCGACGATCCCAGGCTATTCAAGTACCCGTTCGCCTATCTTTGCGAAGTTGGGTTTATGTACCTCAATGATAAAGAGATTGAAGGGCTGCGCGAATATTGCCTGCGAGGGGGCTTCATCATAGTCGATGATTTTCGCGGGGAGCGCGAGCTTTACAATCTCCAGGCGCAACTGAGGCGGGCGTTCCCTGATCTGGAGCTTCAGGAGCTTGATCTGAGTCACCCGGTCTTCAACTGCTTCTTCACAATTAAGACCCTGGATATGATACCGCCCTATGGAACAGGGGCCCCGGTTAAGTTCTATGGGTTGATAGACAAGTACGGGCGGTTGATGATGATAGTCAATTATAATAACGATATTAGCGAATACTGGGAGTGGTCGGACGATCCGATGATGCCCATAGAAGAGTCTAATGAAGCATATAAATTCGGGGTCAATTACGCGATCTATGCGCTGACGCACTGATTTTGTGAGCACGCGACAAACTGAAGTTTGTCGGACCTTTTTTATAGGAGATTTGATGGCACTTGAACCGGTAAGAACAATAACAGATGACGAACTTCTCGGCAGGCTATTTAACGCCAAGAAAGAGATTCTATCAGAGATAAGGAAGATCATAGTAGGACAGGATACGGTAGTTGAGCAGGTTCTAATTTCGCTCTTTGTCGGCGGGCACTCGCTGGTAACCGGTGTGCCCGGTCTGGCCAAAACTCTGTTGATCAAAACTATAGCCAGCGTGCTGGATCTGAAATTCAAGCGCATTCAGTTCACTCCCGACCTGATGCCCAGCGACATTACCGGAACGGATGTGATTGAAGAGGATCGGACGAGCGGCAAAAGAGTCCTGCAATTCATCAAGGGGCCCATCTTCGCCAATATCATTCTTGCCGATGAGATCAACCGCACTCCTCCCAAGACGCAGGCTGCGCTGCTCGAAGCGATGCAGGAGGGCAATGTCACCGTGCAGGGCCAGACTTATGAGCTGCCCAAACCGTTTTATGTGCTTGCCACCCAGAATCCGATCGAGCTGGAGGGCACCTACCCGCTGCCGGAAGCGCAGCTCGACCGGTTTATGTTTAATATCAACATTGGCTATCTGTCAGAAGATGAAGAGGTGGCAGTAGTCAACTCTACGACATCGTTGAATGATGTAACGCTTAATCGAGTAGTCACAAGCGATGAGATTGCCGGCTTTCAGAGGCTGGTGCGAAAGGTCCCTGCTGCTGAAGCGGTTACTCGTTATGCAGTGAAGCTGGTCAATATGACCAGGCCGGATAGCAATGGCTCGCCCGATTTTGTTCGCCGCTGGGTCAATTGGGGGGCAAGCGTGCGCGCGGCCCAGTTCCTTGTTCTGGGCGGAAAAGCGCGGGCAATACTCAACGGCCGCTATAATGTCTCCTTTGAAGACATTCGCGCTCTGGCGCATCCCGTCCTGCGCCATAGAGTGCTGCTCAATTTCCATGCCGAGTCTGAGAAGGTGAGTTCAGATGAAGTGATCAAGAGATTGCTTGAGACGGTGCCTGAGCCCAGGTCGGGAATTTGAGGAGTCATTCATGTCGTCAGCGACGACGCCCAAAAACAATGAAAGCGCGCGATGGACAGCCGTGGCGGTCAGCCTTGCTGATAGTGCGCGACAGGCAGCAAGCTAAGATGTACAGTAACCGGTCAGGTTGCTGATAGTGCGCGACAGGCAGCAAGCTAAGATGTACAGTAACCGGTCAGGTTGCTGATAGCGCGCGACAGGCAGCAAGCTAAGATGTACAGTAACCGGTCAGGTTGCTGATAGCGCGCGACAGGCAGCAAGCTAAGATGTACAGTAACCGGTCAGGTTGCTGATAGTGCGCGACAGGCAGCAACCTGACAGGTTGCTGTACATTTTCGGAGGAGTATAGTTGATGGCGAGACTTTCTACAACTTTCAGTCGGGTGACTAATAATCGCTTCCTCACGCCTGAGATCATCTCCAAAATATCTTCACTGGAGCTGCTGGCGCGCACCGTAGTCGAAGGATTCATCTCCGGCCTTCATCGCTCGCCTTATCTTGGGTTCAGCATCGACTTTGCCGAATATCGCCAGTATATGCCCGGGGATGATATACGCTATCTGGATTGGAAACTCTTTGCCCGGACAGATCGCTTCTACATCAAGAAGTTTGAAGGCGACACCAACACCGCCTGTTTTATATTGCTGGATGCCAGCGCCTCAATGGGGTACACATCGGGCAAGATCACCAAGTTGGAGTATGGATCGTATCTGGCAGCCTCGCTTGCCTATCTGGCCAACCGGCAGCAGGATGGAGTCGGGTTTATCTCATTCGATGAGAAGGTAATTGACTACATACCTGCCAAGACCAGGCCGGGGCATTTAAGCACCATCCTGCATGCAATTGAAAAGACAAAGTTGGGCAAGCAGACTTCAATCGCCGGGGCGCTTCATTCTGCGGCAGAGATAATCTCAAAGCGCAGCATTGTAGTGCTGATAACGGATCTGTATGAGGAGCCGGATGCGGTGCTCAACGGCCTCAAGCATCTGGGCTTCAGAGGCAATGATGTCATACTTTTTCATCTGCTCGACGAGTATGAGCTGAGCTTCCCCTTTGATCAGCCGGTGAGGCTCGAAGATCCGGAGACGAAAGAAGAGATACACGTTGTGCCTGAGTATTTGCGGGAAGAGTATCTGAAGGTTATCAATGAGCACATTCAGCGATACAAGGATGAATGCGCCGGCCATCGGATAGATTATTGTATGTTGAATACCTCGAAGCCGCTGGATTTTGCGCTATATTCGTATTTATCAATGAGGGCGAAGTCGAGCACGCCGTCGTAAGTGTAGGTTGGAGCGTCATTGTGTTATGGTAAAGGCATACGAAGAAATAATTGATTTTATCGCCGCCGGATCGGCTCCGAGTGATGTCATTGCTTTTCAGCCATCAGATACCGCCAAGGAGCGTGTGGCTGACCTGATTCACAGGGAAAAGACTGGACATCTTTCGCCAGATGAAAAAGCAGAATTGGATCATTATATGCAACTAGAGCATCTGATGAGATTGGTCAAAGCGCGCGCGCGTAAATATATTGTCAATGGGTAGCTATATCAGAGAAGAAGTTAGATGGTTTGTTGCTGCTCGTGCTGAAGGTCTTTGTGAGTATTGCTTAGTTCACGAGGATGACACGTTTTTCGGCTGTGAAGTCGACCATATTATTAGCCTAAAACATGGCGGAACTACAGAGGAAGATAACCTGGCGTATTTCTATGTTTTCTGTAATCGCCAAAAAGGTAGTGACATTGGATCCATTCTGTGGCAGACAGGCGAGTTTATCCGATTCTTTAATCCACGGGTGGATAAATGGGCAGATCATTTCAGGTTGGAGGGAGCCATCATCGAGCCACTTACCGGAATTGGAGAAGTAACGGCCCGAATCTTAGAGTTCAACAATGGTGACCGTATCTGAGAACGGCAGGCGTTAATAGAGGTGGCAAGATATCCAACAGCGCCGGCATCAGCGCGTATGAAAAAGTAGAGGTTCGGCCTAGTATGTCATTTCTGAGTCCACTCTTCTTTCTTGGGGTCTTAGCATTATCGGTTCCTATCTTCGTCCACTTGATCAGGAAGGAACGGGCCAAGAAGGTCCCCTTTGCCTCGCTGATGTTCCTGCGGCGAATCCCGCAAAAATCTATCCGCAGAAGAAGGCTGCGCCACCCTCTTTTGCTCCTGCTGCGCTGCCTGGCCATTCTCCTCTTCGTACTCTCTTTCACCAGACCATTCTTGCGCAGCGATGCCGGTATCGCCGGGTTCGGCGCAAAAGATAAAGCTGCCATCATATTGCTCGATTCTTCCTACAGCATGGGCTACGGCAACCGCTTCGAGCAGGCTAGAGAGAAGGCGCGATCAATTATTCGCAGCGCCGGCGAGAAAGATAAAGTCGGGTTGATAAAATTCTCGCAAGGTTACCAGATCCTCAGCCAGTTGACTGATAATAAAGCCAATGCGCTCGCAAGCATCAACCAGTTGGCCAAACCGACATCGTATGCTACCGACTACATCCAGGCTCTGCGCGCGGCCAACTCGCTTCTTGCTGAAACAGGCAGCAGCGAGAAGATCATTTATCTCATCTCTGATTTTCAAGCCAGCGGCTGGAATAGAGCGGGAGAAGCATTCGCGCTCAACGCCGGCGTGAAGCTGATCCCGGTGGATGTAGCTACTGAGTCGGGGACAAATCTAGCCGTCACAGAAGTGAGCCTCGATTCAACTGTCTATTCAAACAAGTACACGGGCAAGCTCATAGCTAAGATCAACAATCCGAATGAAGCTGGGCGGAGAGATTTAAAAGTTATACTGCGGATAAACGATCATGTGATTGAGGAGAAGAAGGCGTCTATTGCGGCAAATTCATCGCAAGCGGTCGAGTTCACCGATTTTCATCTGCTCCCCGGCAACAATAGAGGTGTGATTGAGATCGAGGCCGATTCACTGCCGGTAGATGATAAGTTCTACTTCATCATCAATCGCGGCGAGCAGATCAAAGTTCTCTGCGTGGAGACCGCGATTCGGGGCCCCAGCAGCGAGAGCTTCTATCTGCGCCAGGCGCTGCGGACGGGCGAAAACATTCCTTATGCCGTCAATATCAAGACCGCCGGCGCCGTCAATCCCGCTGAAATAAAAGATCAGCAGATAATCTTCCTCAATGATGTGAGCAATCTGGGAGAGGCCGTAATCTCCAATCTCAAAGCGGCAGTT
>Ga0209172_10001858_pt1 | contig 41255 bp, 32 predicted proteins | sample LarsenN4metaG_FD_184113 | JGI IMG/M metagenome (GOLD analysis project Ga0209172, IMG submission 184113) | Hot spring sediment bacterial and archeal communities from British Columbia, Canada, to study Microbial Dark Matter (Phase II) - Larsen... ... | reverse complement strand
TCTTCTCGCGAGCCGTGCAAGCCTCTTGGATGACCAAGGCGGATTCCTCCGGCGAGCGTCCGGCGCGGATCAGCGCGTTGGTGATGGTGGCCAATTGCTTCACGGCCATGTAAAACACCAAGGTGCCGCCGATGTTCCCCAGGGACTGCCACATCGTCGTCGAACTGGGCGATTCCCCCTCCTCTGCTTCCGTTCCGGTGGTGAGTACGACCACGGAGGAGAGGTTGCGATGCGTCAAGGACAAGCCAGCACCGGCGGCCCCCGCCACTGCCGCGGTGACGCCGGGAACGATAACATAGGGAATGTCCACCGCCCGCAGCGCGGCGATTTCCTCTCCAGCCCGGCCGAAGACTGACGGATCACCCCCCTTGAGGCGCACCACCATATGCCCTTTGCGGGCGCGGTCGATCAGCAACGCATTGATCTGCTCTTGACGTAAGGCATGGTGCCCTGGCGCTTTCCCGGCATAGATCATCTCCGCTTGTGGCGAGGTCTGCCGCAGGAGCTGTGGCGGCACAAGGCGATCGTAGATCACCACGTCCGCCTGTTGGAGCAGACGCAGCCCCTTGACGGTGATCAGCTCGGGATCGCCGGGTCCCGCTCCCACCAGATACACCACACCCGCTTGATCCTTATGTTCAGGCATCATGGTCAACGTCCCACTCAAGGCCCGCCGCTCGCTTCACCCAAAAAGCCGCAGGTGCACCAGAGGCGTCGGCGACATTTGCCAGCGGTGCAATGGATAATAGGCGGCCAGCATCACGATCTCTAACCCTTCATTCAGCGCACCGAGGGTATCTCCAGTCATCCCCCCGATACGATGACGACAATAACCGACAAAGGCTCCCGTGCCCACGGCTGCCAGTCCGATTAGCGCCATGCCTGGCCAGCCAGCCCATAAGATCGCCCACCCCCAGAGGAAGGCCGTGGCCCCCCAAACATGCCGCGCCCGAAGCGTATGAAAGAAAGTGGCTCCGGTGCCGCCTTCTGGGCGGGCATACGGTGCCAGCCATGTCCCCCACACCAGGCCACCGCGGCTGAGCACAGGAAACACCAGCAGCGCCGAAGACAGGATGGTACCAGGGAGGTGGCTCAGCAGGAGAACTTTGAGGAACAATACACCGACGATCCCGGTGACGGCCATGGCGCCCACGTGGGGATCCTTCATCAGGCGTAGCACATCGGCTTTCGTGGCACCGGCGTAAAAGCCGTCGCAGACGTCGGCCAGTCCATCCAGATGCAGCCCTCCCGTCAGGGCCACCAGGAACAGGATCAGGGCAGGGCGCAGGACAGCATCGGGGAAGGTGGTGACACCCAGCGTATACACACCAACCAGCAGGCCGCCCAGTACAGCCCCCACCAGGGGATAGTAGGCCATCGAGCCCCCCAGATCCTCTGGGTGCCGCACCGTCCCTCGGGGCCAGGGGAGAATGGTCAGAAACTGGAATGCCAGCGCCAGTCGGTGCATAGCTCAGGATGTGCCTTCCGCCACCGGGGTTGAGGGTGATTCGTTGGTGGCCACGCCGGCTTCCTCGAAGGTGGCCATCTCATCGAGGAGGCGACAGGCCGCCTCGACGATCGTCAAGGCTAGCACGCCCCCGGTCCCCTCGCCCAGACGCATGTCTAATTCCAGCACGGGGGCGAGCGACAAGGCTTGCAAAGCGACGGAATGGCCGGGCTCGACGGAACGGTGGCCGGCGATGAGATAGTGGCGCACCGCGGGGACCATACCGACGGCTAACAGCGCCGCCGCCGTGGCGATCAGACCGTCGAGGAGCACCGGGCATCGATGCGCCGCAGCTCCTAGAATGACGCCGGCCAGGCCGCCGATCTCGAAGCCGCCCACCTTCGCCAACACGCCAAGGGGATCGTCGGCGTTGGGCCGATGGCGTTCGAGGGCGCGTCGAATCACCGCTGCTTTATGGCCCAGCGCCGGCTCTAGGACGCCGGTTCCCCGGCCGGTCACCGCCTCCACCGCGGCGCCGGTCATCGCCGCGACGATGGCGCTGCTGGCCGTGGTGTTGCCGATACCCATGTCGCCCGTGACCACCCAGGTTGTTCTATCCTTGACCTCAGCCTCGGCCAGGGCGATGCCATGCTCGACGCACGCCAGGGCTTCGGTGGGTGTCATCGCCGGTTGGTATAAGAAGTTCGAGGTGCCACGCCGGATTTTTCGCGACACCAGGCCGGGCAATGCCGGGAACTCCGCATCGACGCCCATGTCGGCCACGATGACCCGCGCCCCGGCCTGCCTGGCTAGCACATTGATGGCCGCGCCGCCCCGTACGAAATTATAGACCATCTGCGCCGTGACGGCCGAAGGATAGGCACTGACCCCTTCGGCCGTCACGGCGTGGTCTCCGGCCAGCACGAACACAAGGCGCTCCGTCAGGCGCGGCCGTGCCATGCCGGTGATGCCTGCCACCTGGCTGGCGAGCGCCTCCAGGCGGCCGAGACTCCCGCGCGGCTTGGTGAGGTTGTCCCAGCGCTGGGCCGCCGCGGCCATGGCTTGCGTATCGAGCGGGCCAATAGCGAGACGACAGGCCTCGAGACGGGTGGACATCATCTCCCCCTCACCCCGTCCCTCTCCCTGTAGGAGATGAGGACGAATCCCAGGGTTGCTGCATGAGCCGACCTTGATGCTTAATCGCCACTGGCAATCCGCAGACGAGGAGGACGACCTCTTGGGCATGGGCGGCTGCCACCTGGTTAGCCCGCCCCGCCGCATCGCGAAACAGCCGTCCCAGAGGGGTTTCGGGGACGACGCCCCAGCCCACCTCGTTGGTCACGATCGCTGCCGGCCTCGGGGCCTCCCGGAGCGCGGCGCAGAGCGCATCAACCCGCTGTACGATCTCGTGCTCGCCCAGGTTTGCTACCAACAGGTGCGAGACATACAAGGTCAAGCAATCGAGGACAATGCCATCGACACCCGGACTATGCTGCTGGATGGCGTGCACCACCTCCAACCCAGGCTCGATCGTCACCCAAGCCGGTGGACGCTCGGCTTGGTGGCGGCGGATGCGCTGCCGCATCTCCTCATCCGCCGGCTGGCAGGTGGCAACGTAGAGGATGCGCTCGCCCCAAGCGCGAGCGCGATCCAACGCATAGCGACTCTTGCCGCTGCGCGTCCCGCCGGTGACCAGCAGCAGATGGCCCACGTTCACACCTCCGGCCGCAAGGTTTCCACACGCACTTGCCCTTCGCTCCGGATCAACCAAATCCCCGTGCCCGGCGCCGGGATGCTTTGCCAAAAATCGCTCCACGGCCGTCCCTCTTCGAGGCAACGCCAGACCGCGATGACCCCGCCGTGGGTTACCACGGCGATGGTGCGGCCGGCCCACTCCCGTGACAGTCGACGGCGGACGCGCCGGACGCGGCCGACGAAATCGAGGAAGGGCTCTCCCTCGGGCAGCGTCACTTCAAAGGGGTTGTCGTGCCAGCGCTTGAAGATCTCGGGCAAAGCGTACATGCCTTCCTCGAACGTCAGTCCACCCAACCGGCCGAAACGCATCTCGGTCAACTCGGGCATGACGTGCAGCGCCAGTTCGCGGTCCGTGATCAAGCATGCCGCGGTTTCGCGCGCCCGCCGGGTGTCGCTGCAGAACACCGCGTCAAACGCGATGCCAGCGGTCGCCTTCACCAAGGCCGCGGTTTGCGCCCGTCCATGCTCAGTCAAGGGAAGGTCGAGCGTGCTCGGATATCGTCGCGCCGCTGTCTGCGGCGTCTCACCGTGGCGGACGAGCAGGATGCAGGTGTCAGTGGCCTCCGTGTCCATCAGTATTCGATCCCCACCTGCGCCAGCAAGCCCTGTCGATAGGGGTGTTTCACCTCGTGCACTTCGCTGACCAGGTCGGCCAACTCGACCAAGGCTGGATGTGCCCCTCGACCCGTCAAAATGACGTTCACATGGGACGGGCGCTGGCGGATGGTATCGATCACATCGTCCAGGTCCAGAAACTTGTAGGTAATGGTATAGGTGATCTCATCCAGGATGATCAGTTGGAACTCGCCGGAGAGGATCTTCGCTTTGGCGATGTCCCAGGCCTTCTGGGCCGTAGCTTTATCCTTGTCGAGGTTCTCGCTCTCCCAGGTAAAGCCCTCGCCCATGGGGATGATCTCAAACTGCCCGGCCGGCAACTTGCTGGCCATGCGCACCTCGCCGGGTTTCCACTTGCCTTTGATGAATTGCACCATGCACACCCGCCAGCCGTGCCCCATGGCCCGAAACGCCGTACCCAGGGCCGCGGTCGTCTTGCCCTTACCGTTGCCGGTGTTGAGAATAACCAGGTTTTTTCGTTCGCGACGAGGCTTTTCATCCATCATGGCCATCCTTTCGCATCGCCAGGACTGAGGACTGAGCACGGGGGGCCGAGCAGAACGGATCGGCCGTCGACCCCGTCGGGCTCGCTCCGCGCTCGACACCGCCCAGCCTGATCACGGCTTGGACCGCTTGCTCGAGGTCGTGGTACAGATTGGCATACGGCAGTGGCGGCCGGCCAATGACCACCGCCCGGATTCCGAGTTCTGCCGCGGCGGCGAGCTTGGTATCGAGTCCCCCGGCAGCACCTGATTCCTTCGTGACCAGGAGGTCGATGCGGTACTCCCGCAGCAGCGCGTGCTCCAAGGCCTGTGAAAACGGCCCGCGCAGCGCCAGGATTTGGGCTGGGGTCAGGCCGGCAGCCAGCGCCTGGCTCAGGCTGGCGACAGTTGGGAGAATACGTGCCATCACCCACTTGCGCGCCGTCACCTCTCGAAAGGCCGGGAGCGTCTTGGTGCCGGTCGTCAGGAAGATCCGGGTACCCTGTTCCAGGCAAACTTGGACCGCGGCCGACACGTCGGGGACGACCTGGATCTGATCGTGGTGTCTGGACAGCGCGGTCGCCGGCCGCTCATAGCGGACGTAGGGGATATCGACCTGGGCTGCGGCCTGCATAGCTGTCTCGCTGATTCGATGCGCAAACGGATGGGTCGCATCCAGAATGGCGCAGATCCGACGCTCGCGCAGGAACGTCGCCAGCATGTCAGCGCTGAAGCGCGTGACCAGGATCTCGGGCGGGGGATCGACCTCGGCGAACAGGGCTTTGGCCTCGGGTGTAGTGACCGAAGCCACGAACGGCAAGCCGGCGGCGCGCAGATGTTGGCCTAACACTCGACCTTCACTGGTGCCGCTCAGCAGGAGAATCATCGCAGCTCGCCCCGTCCTGTCAATCCGATCATTATCATGCCTCCCTGCATCCCCATTGCTCGCCTCACCGCCATCGGTACCGGCTCAAGCTGGGGGAGGGGTCTATAGTTCCTTATCTCCCAGGGCCCCCTCACCCCTACCCTCTCCCGGTGGGAGGGGGAGAACAGCACCAAGGGGAAGCCCATCAAGGATGAAAGGATGCGCCAAGGTCGCTGCCTACGACGATGGCTCGCCCGGCTTTGCCCGTGCTCCCCGCGCCGTCTCCGGCCGAAAGAGGTGCCAGTGCGTCGGATCGTACAACCGGGAGCGTCGATTATGACGTTGCAGCGATGGCCCGACGACGATCAGCGTCGTGCGTTCATACCCTTGACGTTGCACGATCTCGGTCAGTTCCCCCAGAGTGCCGGTGACGATCTCTTCATCGGGCCAGGTCGCGCGATGGGCCACCGCCACCGGCGTCGTCGCCGGATAGCCCGTCGACAGCGCTTCCTGCACTTCGGCGATGTGACGAGCGCTGAGAAAGATGCACAGTGTGACGCCATGCCGCGCCAGCTCAGCCAGAGATTCGTTGGGCGGCAGTCCCGTGCGCCCACCGGCACGCGTTAATATGAGGGTTTGCACCACGCCCGGCTGTGTATATTCGATCCCCAGCCGCGCTGCCACCGCTTGAAACGCGCTAACCCCCGGCACGATTTCGTAGGGAATGTGCTCGGCCTCCAATAGCGCCATCTGCTCAGTGATTGCCCCGTACAAACTGGGATCGCCTGAGTGCAGACGCACGACCCGATGACCGGCGCGGTAGGCCTCAGTCAACAGCCGGTGCGTATCCTCCAGGGTGAGAGCAGCGCTGTTGTGCAGACGTGCTCCAGGCCTGGCATGGCTGAGCACCCCACGTGGGATCAAAGAACCCGCATAGACCACGACATCGGCCGTGGCCAAGGCGTGGACGCCACGCAACGTGAGTAATTCCGGATCGCCCGGCCCGGCGCCGACGAAGAGGATTTTGTGCGACGCTGCTGGCTCAGGCACGTTCGCCTGAGATGCGCCGGGCGTCGCCGGCTCTGTCCTGTAGCCACGGGGGGTCACGAGGAGATCGGCGAAGCGGCGCGTCTGACTGTTGCCGACCAGGACCAGGCTGTCCATATCGACCGCCATGCCCGCCAGATCGCCGAGATCGCCGAGCTGCACGGTTTGTCCTTCGCGATGCGCATTCCGCACCACGGCCACTGGCGTGGTGGCGGTGCGATGACGTCGCAGGATCTGACAGGCCTGTTGAAAGAGGGCGCGACGTCGCTGGCTTTGGGGATTATACAGGGCGATGACCAGGTCAGCGGCGGCTAGAGCTTCCAGGCGACGTTCGATCACCGTTCGTGGGGTCAACAAGTCACTCAAGCTGAGCACCGCAAAGTCGTTGGCCAAGGGCGCACCGAGCAATGATGCCGCCGACTGCGCCGCTGACACACCGGGGATTACTTCCACCTGCAAGGGATCGCCGGGGCTCCATCCCTGCTCTGCCAGCAATTCAAACACCAGCCCTCCCATACCGTAGATCCCGGCGTCGCCACTGGAAATCAACGCGACCTCGCGACCTCGTTGGGCGAGGTCGAGGGCCAGACGCGCGCGGTCGATTTCCCGACCGATGGCGCTACCGCGAATATCTTTGCCGGCGATCCGGTCGCCCAGGAGGTGCAGGTAGCGCTCGTAGCCGATGATCACTTCGGCGCGCTTGATGGCGTCGAGCGCGCGGATGGTGAGCAGGTCAAGGGCACCGGGACCGATGCCGACGATGCTGAGACGGCCCCGCTCCCCACCCCGACCCTGCCCCATTGAGGGCTGACTGGAGGAGGTAGACGACAGCAAGTCCCCTTCCCCCCTGGTGGGGGAAGGTTGGGATGGGGGGGGCGCAGACTGCCGTGCCACGGCCACCGTCACCCGCCCGCGCTTTTGCTTCGGCACCAGCAGTGTGTCATTCCGCGCCGCCAACAGGGCCGCCGGCTCGCACACGCCTGGAGTGCCGATGGCTTGGGCCACGACCTCGGACGGGTTGGGCAACCCCCCTACTTGGGCAAGCTGCTGCGGCGTATAAGGGACCACTGGCCAGTCGCGCTGTGCCAGCCAGGCACGGAAACCATCTTCGGCCGCCTTACGGTCCAGGGTGGCGATGGCTGCGACGCTGTGCATCGACAGACCATGCGCTCGCAACACGTCCTCCACCGCGGCGTTCAGCTCCTCCGGTGGTACTCCCCTCTCTGCCCCCACGCCGACGATAAGCGATGCCGGGCGGCAGACCGCCCAGGTCGGCGCCACCATCTGCAACAGAGCCGCCGGGATCTCACGGTCGGAGATGAGCACTCCCGCCCGATACCCTTTCGGTGTCGCCGCCTCCCAGCGAGGGATGATGTCGATCGTCGCCGGCAACGGTTCCAGATGCTGCTGCCAGGTTGTGGCGCCGCATTCTTGCACCACCACCACCGGCTCCCCATCGACCAGGCAACGCGCCACGGCTTTGACCGCCTGCAGATCTTCGATCTGCCAGCCCTCCTCCGCCGCTACACGGTCGATGGGCAGTGTACCCAGAGCTTCCGTCGCCGTAGTGACCACCGCGACTGCCCCGATACGGGTGGCAATGCGCTCGGCCAGAGCATTCGCCCCACCCAGGTGGCCCGACAGCACCGGCACGACAAAGCGCCCTCCTTCATCTACCACGACGACGGGAGGGTCGACATCTTTGCGCTGGACGTGCGGAGCGAGCAAGCGGACCATAAGCCCGACCGAGGCGACGGCGATCAGCGGGCAGCCGTCGCGGAAGAGCATTCCCACCTGGTCCGATGTTGTCGTGTCGTACAGCTCGACGCCTTCTGCCGGCGGGTGCGTCGCGAAGGTCTTCGCTGGCGCGACAATCCGCGCCTGACCTTCGAAGGCTTCGGCGATGCGGCGAGCCAACCCGGCGCCGTGTTGGGTGAAAAACAGGATACAGGGAATCGTCTGTCGCATTGGCCTATCCAAGAATGCCACCCCGCCCTCCCCCAGAGGACCATAGACGCCGGAAACATAGGCACCAAGTTCAGTGTAAATTCGCACCGGGATAGGGTGTAAGCCCCTTCCCCCCTGGCGGGGGAAGGTCGGAATAGGGGGGAAATCGGCACGTCACCCCCCACCTGCATCCTCCCCCGCAAGGGGCATAGGCGCCAGGATAAAGCCCTCTCTCTCCGGGAGAGGGCTAGAATAAGGGAAGCTAGATCTATGAGAGGCATTTGGAACCGCCCTCACCCTGACCCTCTCCCAGGGGGAGAGGAAACAATCCATGCCTCCCACAGCTGAACCTGGTGCCTATGCGCGTTGAACGGGAGGGTGCCTAAGGGATGCCTATGTCAGTGCAATACCTCCCTCCGTACGCCCGTTCCGGGAGAGATCCGAGGCAGTGGTTTTGCGCACCAAGAGCAACGAGAAATAATCGACACGCTGTCCGCGCAGGCTGGCCACATCGGTGACGATGCGCTCACCTGGCGTGCCACAGCGCTCCACGAAGACGGCATTTGCGAGCCATCCACGCCGTTCCAGAATGGTCAGCACCCGGTCGAGGACACGGCTCACTTTCAAGAGGACGACGCTGTCGAACGTGTCGAGCAACCGCTCCAGCGCATCTGGATCGTAGGTGGCTGGCAGCACGGCGATGCGCTCATCGCCGATGGCCAGCGGAAACGCCGTGCGGGCCGCCGCTGCGGTGATGGAGGACACCCCCGGAATGATCTCCACCCGTGCCTCGGGGCAACGTTCGGCCAGAGCGGTCTGCAAATGGATGAAGGTACTGTAGAGCAGCGGATCGCCCTCGGTGATGAAGGCGGCGTCTTGGCCGCTGCGCAAGACGTCCGCCACGATTTCGGCGGCGGCCGTCCAGTGGGGGCGTTCAGCATCCGCCCCGCGGGGCATCGAGGTCGAGAGTGGGCGGCAGCGCTCATGGATGGCGTCACCCCGCGCCGGCGAGCCGTCAGCCCCCAGCATGGGGACACACTCGAAGGCCCGCTGTAAGATGTCCAGCGCGAAGCCCCCCTCCCTGCCGCCGCAGGCCGGGTAGAAGATCACCGGGACCTGACTCAGCACCCTAAATGCCCTCAGCGTCAGCAATTCGGCATCGCCCGGACCGAGGCCGACGCCGTACAACGTTCCCCAACCCATAGTGTTCGTGCTCCTATTGAAGTATAGATCTCTCACAGAGGTAGATTTTGCAGATACGACCCCGATCCCGACGCTGTTCTCCCTCTCCCACCGGGAGAGGGCGGGGGTGAGGGGAGAGCAGTACTGACGGCGCCCGAGGGCGAAACCATAGCGATCCCGCGGCTCATTCAGCCCCGTGTATGGTCTTCGTCACGCTCAGAACAGCCACAGGCGTCAGTGGCTCCAGGCCAGTCTTGCCGGCGAGCGTCTTGCCGCGCGCCACGGAGAGCCAAACCAACTCGGCCTCGAGGCCCAGGCTCTTGACCACCTGCTGCGCCTCATGCACGTGCTCCAGCAGGATGAAATTGGCCACCAACCTTCCGCCGGGGCGCAAGCGGCGTAAACCTTCACGCAAGATAGCGGCGAGATGGCCGCCCGAGCCGCCGATGAAGATACCATCTGGGTCAGGCAACCCCGCCAAACACTGCGGCGCTTCGCCGTGAATCGCTGTCACATTATAGGCGCGATGCCGCCGCACATTGGCCAGGAGGAGGGCGTAGGCATTCGGCTCGCGCTCGACGGCGTAAACCACCCCGTCGGTGAGTAAACGTCCCCATTCCACCGATACCGCTCCTGAGCCCGCGCCGATATCCCAGGCCACATCGCTCGGCAGCGGTTGCAGGCGTGCTAACGTCACCGCCCGCACCTCAGCCTTAGTGATCATGCCTTCGCCGATGCGGCGATGGTCGAAGTGCTCCTCTGGCGTGCCAAGCAGGGCGCTCTGCGAGCGTGACGGTTCCGACCAATCCGGCCGACGCAGTAGCACCACGACATTGAGCGGTGTGAAGGTTTCACCGAGCAGCTCCGGGGGACGGCCGCGCACGACACGTTCTTCCGACGCGCCCAAGTTTTCCAGCACCACGACCTCGTATTCGTCCACCGCCGATTCCACCAGCCAGCGACAGATCGCCTCCGCCGACTGGCAGCGGTCGGTCAGCACGCCGATCTTCGCATAGCGGCCCAGCGCCTTACGGAGGTTTTCAAAGGGTCGGGCATGAATACTGACCCAGGCGGCATCCTCCCAGGACATCCCCAGGCGGGCAAAAGCCAGTTGCAATGAAGTCGCCTGCGGATGAATGTCGACGCAGTCGGCTCCGAGCCGCGCCACGAGACGCGGGCCGATGCCATAGAACAGCGGATCGCCCGAAGCCAACACCACCACCCGTCGGCCGGCCTCTGCGGCCGATGCCACCTGTTCAACCCAGGCCTCCAGAGGGTGGCGAATTGGCAAACGCTTACCAGCAAAGCAAGGGAAATAGCCGAGATGGCGCTCCCCACCCGCCAGCACGTCCGCCGTCTCCACCCGCTGCCGCAGCTCTGGCGGCAGACTGGCAGCACCTCCTGCCGTGACGCCGATAATGCAAACGTTCGCACTCAAGGGAGGTGCCCTCTATGCACCGTCGCGCCCTCGCGCCAGGATTCGGCCGTCGAAATCGAACAGGATCGCCTCGACCGCGAAGGCCCCTTCGGCTGCACCGGCCAGCGAGCGCTGGGCGGCCTGGCTGAGCCGCTGGAAGAACGCGGTGGCCTGGGGTTCCTGCTTGACCCAGCCGAAGACCTCGCGCGCCAGCGTCGCGGTGCGGATCTTGTCGCACAGCATGGGCGGCAACCCGGCCATGGCTCCGACCTCGGCCAGAAAGCGGAAATCGACCTCGCCGTCGCGGCTGTGGGTTTCCAATTGTCCGGCTGCCACCTTCGAAAATTTGGCGGGCAGGGCGCCGAAGCTCACCCGACTCGGCCGATAGCGCTTGCAATACGCCATGGCCTGCGCTATGAAATCCCCCACTTCGATGAAGGACTCTTCTGGCAGGTCGAAGACCCGTTGCGCGAACGCCTCGCTCTTGCCGCCGGGCGTCAGGACCAAATGCGTACAGCCATTGGCACGGGCCACGCGCACGGCCTTCAGGATGCTCACCTTAAAGGCCGAATGCGAGTACGGCACCACGATACCCGTCGTCCCCAGGATCGAGAGGCCACCCACAATGCCCAGACGCCCGTTGAGGGTTTCCTTGGCCAGGGTCTCACCGTTCGGAATCGAAACGGTCACCGTGGCGCCCACACGGTCCCAGGCATCGCCCAAGATTTCTTCTAACGCCTGCCGGATCATGCGCCGCGGCATCGGGTTGATGGCGGGCTCGCCGACGGGGAGTTCCAGCCCCGGTTTCGTCACCGTCCCCACCCCTGTACCGGCGCGGTACCGCAACCCCGGCGGCGGCTCGAGATCCACCCTCGTGACGATCTCGGCGCCGTGGGTGACATCCGGATCATCGCCGGCGTCTTTGATCACCGAGCACTCAGCCGCCATCTCGGAGTGCCGCACGCAGGAGTGCAGCGCGAAGCGCACCAGCTGACCACGGGGCAGGGTGATGTCGACCGCGTCGACCGGATGGCCGTGGAGGATCGCCATGGCGGCGCCCTTCGCCCCCGCTGTGGCACAGGAGCCGGTGGTATAGCCGCTGCGCAGGCCCTGCTTATCCATCTCCCGCCTCCCATGCGACGCAGCGTGCCGGCACCCATTCCAGCAAGGCGTTGACGATCGCCGCCGCCACTGCGCTCCCACCCTTGCGCCCCAGGAAGGTGATCCAGGGGACGGCGTCGGTCGCACCGAGGGCTTGTTTGGATTCCGCTGCGTCCACGAAGCCGACCGGCACCCCCACGATGAGCCGAGGCGGGGTTACCTCTCCCGTTCGACAAAGCTTGAGCACGGCGCGCAAAGCCGTCGGCGCGTTGCCGATGACGCAGATGCCGACGGATCCTCGGCGCAGGCCCTGGACAACGCCCTGAGCGCTGCGCGTGATGCGCGCGCGTCGGGCCTCCTCGGCAACCTCTGGGTCGTTTAGATGACAGCGGACGCGTAAGCCATGGCGGCGGGCTGCCAAGGCGTGAATCCCCATACGGACCATCTCTACGTCGGTGAGCACATCTTCACCCGCCCGAATCGCCGCCGCTGCCGCCGTGAATGCCTGCGGATGGCACCGCAATAGCCGGGCGTACTCAAAATCCCCGGTGCTGTGGATGACGCGGCGCACGATCAAAAATTCCTCGGGAGGCAAGGTGTGCGCCCCCATCTCCCGCTCGATGATCGCAAAGCTGGTGGACTGGATCTCATCGGGGTGGATCACACACGCTCTCCCTGAGCTTCCTCACCCGAACCCTTGCCCACTGAACCGATCGTTACTCATCCCTCTTCCATCCTTGTGCCTTTCTCCCTCTCCCACCGAGAAAGGGTGGGGGGTCTACAGATGCAGGAGGGGAGTCACGCGCTGCCATATCGCAGCCGGCGCTCACGATAGGCCGCGGCGTTCTCCACCAGCGAGCGTGCCACCTGCGGGCACGTATCGAAGTGGAGGTGCACGTACGAAGCCGTCAGAGGCCCGTCGCTGTATCCCTCATCGCGTTCATCCCCATGGCTGGAGCGCGTACGATAGAGACTGCTGGCCGTTGGCCGCCCCTCCCAAACGGAATAATGAAACTCATGGCCCCGCGTGCGCAAGCCAGCTGGGCCGAGCAGGCTGTCCCGCACGCTCACCACCTCCTTGTATCCGAAGTTCTGCAGGCGATCGGTGAGCCGACACACCCCCGGCAGCAAGCCGGCCATAGGGTACCGCGTCCCAGCGCCATCCTGGATGGCCTCGACCAAATACATCAGGCCGCCGCATTCGGCGTAGATCGGCAGCCCGGCTCGGTGGGCCCAACGCAGCGCCGTCAGGAAGGGGTGGTTTTCCGCCAAGGGCTTGGCGAAGACCTCGGGGAAGCCGCCGCCGAAGTACAAGGCGTCGACGTCCGGCGGCAGTTCGGCATCGCCCATCGGGCTGAACTCGACCAGCTCAGCCCCCCAATGTCTGAGCCACAGAAAGTTGGCCTCGTAATAGAAATTGAACGCGGCATCGCGCGCCACGCCGATACGCGCCTTGGTCGCCTGCGGCGTCGTTGCAGCGTCTGTCGGAAGCTCCAGCGACGGTGCGGCTTCGGCCGACGCCAGCACGGCCTGCAGATCGATGGTGGCCCCGGCAGCTTCGCCGAGGGCCGTGCAGACGCGGCGGAAAGCGGCGTCCTCTTCCACTGGGACCAGTCCCAAATGGCGCTCCGGCAGCACCAGCGTCTCGTCCCACGGCAGGTAGCCCCACACCGGCACGCCCGCCTGCGCTTCGATGGCCGTTTTCACCAAGTGGTAATGGCGCTCCCCGCCGACGCGATTCAATGCCACGCCAGCGATCCACACGGCCGGATCGAAACGGGCATACCCTTGGACGAGCGCCGCCGCCGAGCGCGACATCCCCCCCACATCGACCACCAGCAAGACCGGCGCCTGGAGCAGAGCTGCCACCTCGGCTGTGCTGCCCTCGGGGCCGGTGGCACGACCATCGAAAAGGCCCATCACGCCCTCGATGATCGACACCCCCGTCGTTGGGGCCACGCGGGCGAAGGCGCGCCGGACCCCTTCCGGCCCCATCAACCAGGAATCCAGATTGTGCGATGGCACACCGGTCACCTCGCGGTGATACATCGGGTCGATGAAGTCGGGTCCCACTTTAAAGCCTTGCACCTGCACGCCACGCCGCCGCAAGGCTCCTAAGACCCCCAACACCGCCGAGGTCTTGCCGACGCCGCTGTGCGTCCCAGCGATGACGAGACGGGGCCGTGCTTGAGTTTCGATGTGTGCCATATCAAACCACCAACCAGCGGGCGCTGAGCCCCACAGCCAGGGCAGCGGCGCTGGTCGCATACATGATGCGGACGGCCAGTGGGATGCAGCCGGGCTCGAGGGGGTGCACGGCATCGCCCAAATACGGCCGCACCTCCTCGACGCCGTCGTAGGTGTTTTTTCCGCCCAGCCTCACCCCCAAGGCGCCGGCCATCGCCGCCTCCGCAATGCCGGCGTTGGGACTTGGATGCTTATGTCCATCGCGTAATCCAATCTGCAGGCACTGTCCCGCCCGCCCGCCGGCTATCAGCGTTCCCACGGAAAAGAGCCACAATCCCAAGCGCGCCGGAATGAAATTCGCCACATCGTCCAGACGGGCGGCCGTCCACCCGAAGTACGTGTACGGGGCTTCGCGATGTCCCACCATGGAATCCAGCGTGTTGATGGCCTTATAGGCCCACAGCGCCGGGGCACCGCCGAGCACGGCGAAGAACAACGGCGCCACGATGCCGTCGACGGTGCTCTCGGCCACCGTCTCCACCGTGGCCCGCACCACCTCTGGGGCGTCTAACACCTCGGTGTCGCGTCCGACGATGCGCGACAGCTGTCGCCGCGCCCCGACCAGATCGTCACCCTGCAGCGCCTGCCACACCTTACCGGCCTCCTGGGCCAGATCACGCATGGCCAGGCCCGTGAACATGAGATACACCATGGCCAGCCAGGCGATACCGGGATGCAGCTGATGCAAACCCCAAAGCCCGAGCCAGACGGCCCCACCAGTCGCGGCCACGATCCCCAAGGCAAACACTGTGCCCGCCAGGTATTCTTGGCGGATGAAGGCGCGGCAGCGGGGCTCCACCCACGTCGCTAAACGCCCGATCAACCGCACCGGATGCGGCAGCCAGCGAGGATCGCCCAGCAGCAGGTCCAGGAGAAATCCAGCGCATAACGCGATTGTGACAGCATCTGGCATCGTATGTGTCTTCCTGGGACGGAATGGTCTGCCATCCTACTCCAGTCTCTGAGGCTTGTCAACGTCGCTAGCGACCGGATTTCCCGTATTTACAGGAGGGGAACACGCCTCTCCCACTCCCTCGTTACCATGAGTTAAGTTGATCCCCCGCCAATCTATGACAACTTGCCACGGGCCAGGCCAACCAGCGGTGACGCCGTCACGGCTCACGGATGCACAGCACAGCAGCCGTAGACGCATCAGCCATGATAAAAGCCGGTTCCGGATCGATCGACCGGATCGGGACCGCTGACCCCAAGATACCGCCGTCGCATCTCGTCCCAGAGTGTCAGGCGCGACCAGTCGGGGTTTCGGAGAACCTTCGTGCCGTCGGCGGAGAGGAAGGGGTTGGGGAAGACGATGGTTGCCTGCTGCTCACCATGGCCGTTCCACAGCCGAAGGCCCCATGATGTCGGTGCCCCTGCGCGATCGAGGCGCCGGAAAAACTCGGCACGCGCGCAGCGGCGGTGCTGGGCGAGCGCTTCTGGAGTTGGGTTATGGCGCGGCCCACGGGTTGGACCGATACACAAGTGGAAGTGTGAGGCGCCAAAGGCGACCGTCAAGTAGCCGTCGAGCACCCCCACATGCGTCGGCGCATGCGGCGCCTGGAATTCCCAGGCCGCACCCTGGATGATCGGCCCGAAGACGATCTTATCCCAATGCGATTCAAAGAGATCCCGCAATACCCGCTCGAGCGTGCCTTCATCGGTCGGCAGCGGAAAGATCTCAACCATTTGCCCATCGTCGTCGGTTAGCCGCTGCGACACCACAGCGGCTGCTGGCGCACGTGCGGCGGTATCTGTCGAGCCCTGTGCGGAAGGATCTGTCAGCATGGTTCTATCCCCTCTGTAGATTCCTGTCAGGCATCCCTGTGGTTTCTGTCCCCAGACTGCTTATTGCGGCTCTGCCCAGTCTAAGGTCATCGACGCTATAGTATGCTGTCTCGGGCTGGGTGGCAACTGTGCCGCACCTCTGATTGATGAGCGCTGCTGTGAGGTGGTCGACTACCAGGCCGGTGCCATCGACCATCCATGCCGTCTTCCGTCCGTGCAGCTGGCGTCAACAGAAGAGATAAAGAACGCGGAAGCACCTCAGCGGTTCCGGACGCTTGTTGAGGTCGGAGGAAGTTCGACAAGCCGTTGCATCCACGCCCGATTTCGTTCTAAGCGTTCTTCTTGGGAAATCAATGGGCAACTCGCACAATAGCTCCCCTGGGGCAACTTATAATACCGGCAACAACTGGCCCGACGATGATACACATGGGTCACGTGTTGATAGGTCACCAGATAACAATACGGTTGCATCTCGGCTACCACGTCGCGGCCGGCAAACAGTTGCTGTACCGCGGACAGCCCATTTTGCGGCGCATCGATTTCGCTGTAGATGGTCAGGAATTGGGCCGCCCAGGAGGACGTGATCATGCCCCAGATGCCGCGCCTCGCAAAATGCGACCACTCGTAGAGGGCCTCGACGATGGGTGTGGCCTGTTGCACGAGACTCTCTCTCAGCCAACGTAAGAGGGCTTGCGGATTGGACAGAACTTGGATGCTGGGGTGTGATGCGACCCCGTCTTGTGACAACATCACACCTTCCGGACGAAGCACGGCGGCCCTTTCAAACAGTGTGTTGTGATGAAATTTGAGGCAGACATTGTCGAGGGTCAGCTTCGGCACACAGCGATAGAACAGATAAGGGGCAATGGCGATACCAGATGACCAGCCATACCGCAAGGCAAAGGCCGCGGCGATGGTGCGACGATCTGCGGTGCGCAGCTTTGCGCCCATGCGCGCAAGGAGCGCTTGAAATGGGCCCTCTTCAGCCGTCACCAAGGCGGTCCCAGGAATCCAGCCTCGTCCACGTGGCTGACCAATTTCTACATCCCACTTGGGATGCATCGACCGTAACGCTTGATATATAGCGATAATGGGAGACGGTGTTTGGCCATCCTCACAATTCATGATTCTCTCCTCACCTCATGATGATGTCGTGCCGTGTGCCACTCAGGCAGAAAAGGCAGGTCTCTCCGCGCCGCCATCCTCTCCCGTGCATACGATGCCTCCCTTTAGTCTCGCTGCGGTGTCAGCGCCGCCTCCAAGGCTCGACGGATCGCCTGCTCAATTGTAGCCAAAAAGGCCTGATCGCCCTCTCTGACGGCTTGCCCAATGCGCCGGAGCTGCGCCGTCGTCCAGCGAATCCGGCACGCCTGCTGTCCGTCCGCGTCGTTCCAGGTGCGCTCAATGATGAGCGGACCGATGGTCTCGTTCATAGACCCTCCTCTCAGAGGCTTGCGCGCAGCCCTAGTCAAGGGCATTTCTCCGGCAAATCCTGGCTTCACCAGTCATCGGGGGTCGTCCTCTCCACGAAGGATGCAGTGCACCAAGGCATATGATCGGACAATGGCGCGCCAGTCGCCCACCCATGCATGGCACAACAGTGAGCTTACCTGTCGTCTCGAAAACTGACCGTGCTGGCGGTTGGGACATGCGTGCCTGTAACCAATGATGCCAGCCTTCCTGTGCAGACATGGGAATCCCAGGAGCAGGCCCTCCCTCGTGACGTCCCCGTACAATGTTCAACTGTCCCATGCCAGTTGGGCGATTTCGTAGTCTGAGGTCGGTGGGGGGCCATGCCGTCGGCGTCAGTCTCTCGCGCAGAGGCCTCAGGACAACGGCCCACCACTGACGGAGCATGCTCTTCACCGCCCACCTCGGCGTCAGCGTGACGATCGGTAGCTCAGAAATGCACCGCGATGCCGCCGTGCACGCTGATCCCGGGCGCCGAAAAGCCCAGGGCTTCTTCATAGGATGCATCCAGCAGGTTGTCGATCCTCATCTGCAGGCGCAGGCTTCTGATGCCGCCAACGTCTTGAACCACTGTGTAAGCGGCTGCGAGGTCAAGCTTGGTATGGCCGGGCAACGTGACCCGCGGTGAGCCAGGCTGGCTGAAATCCCGATCGATGGCCGCTCCCACCACGTTGGCGATGAACGCCACCGTCCAACGGTCCCCGAGATAAGTCAACCCCACACTACCTTGATGTTTCGGACGGCGCAGCAGCGGTTGTCCTGGTGGGAAGAACGTCCCACCGATGCCCCCGTCATCGATGACTTTGGTCTCCAGAAAGGTGTAGCTGCCGTCCAACCGGAGCCGCCAGGGGAGCAGCACCTGAAAGCCCGCCTCGATGCCACTCGACTCGGCCTCCTGGATGTTCAGAAAATTTGGGCCTGGCCCGCCGACGAACGTAATGAGGTCCTGAAAGGCGTTGGCGAAATAGGTGGCGCTGAGCAGGGCGCGACCGCCCAGGAAGGGTTGGTCCACGCCGACTTCCCAGCTCACCGACTGCTCGGGTTGGAGGTTGGGGTTGCCGACGACAAAGGGACTGCCGGTGCCGAAATTCTCGATAAAGCTGGGGGCGCGGATGCCGGTGGCATAGCCGCCGCGCAGCTTGGTCAGGAGCCAGGGCAAAGTATACGATGCGGCCACTCGCGGGTTGGTATCCACGCCGAAGACCGAGCTGTCTTCGACCCGGACGCCTGCCAGCAGCGTGGCCGTATTGCGCCAGTTGAAAAATAGCTGGGTGTAATAGCCTTGTTGCGAGCGCGACGGCGCCACGCTCGTGGTCGTGGTGTCAAAGGTAGAGCGCTGGTGCAATTTCTCGCCCTGGGCCTCGATGCCGAGGCTCCAGGTGGTGCCCACCTGCGACCATTCTGGGAGCGATACGTTCGACACATAATTCAGGAACAGCCGTTGCTCCTCGCTGTCCGTCCGTGAGTCGGCGAAGTCAATGGATGGATTGAACGGATCCCGGAACAGCGAGTCGCGGCGATGGTATCCCAGGAGTAGGACTTGCTCCCACCAACGCGTCAGCGCATGGGTGGTCCGCAGTGATGCGACGAGGCGCTGGCGATCTTGGAACTGGTCGGGATCGAGGGGACTCAGTCGATCACCAGCCGACTCCGTCGGAAACTCGAAGTGACTGTCGCTGTAGCGGGCGCTGAAGGCCAGTTTGAGCGCCTCGATGGGCTGATAATCGAGGCTGGAACTGAGGGTCAGATCACGGTAGTCGTTGTTGATCGGCAAAAACCCCGATGTGCTGACGTACCCCACGCCCAGGGAACCCCCAAGACGCTGTGTGCCGCCGCTAATCGTCCCATGTCCCTCATACGTATTGAAGCTCCCAGCCGTGAGGGAGACGTCACCCTGCAACGGCCCATGACCGCGGCGTGTGAAGATCTGGATCACCGACCCGATGGCATTCGAACCGTAGAGGGCGCTTTGTGGCCCACGAATGACCTCGATGCGCTCGATGTTGTCGGTGGTCAGGTCGGAAAAATCGTATCCGCCTCCCGCGTCGTTCACCGGTACGCCATCGACCAGCACCAGGTTGAAGTTTGCGTTGCCCCCACGTGGGAACACATTGGTGACGCCACCCCGGCTGCCACTTTGGGTGACGCTCAAGCCCGGCACCGTCCGCAGCAATTGCAGCACATCGGTGATCTGGCGGCTGTCGATGTCCTCCCGCTCGATCACCGTGATCGCCGACGGCAGCTCGCTCACCGGCACCCCGATCTGGGTGCCAGTGACCACGACCGGATCAAGGCGGACCGCTTCGGCGGCCTCGGCCATCGACCATACCCTGTCTTTCGCGCCCGGTGCCTCCAACCCTCCGGAGATGACCGCCGTACTCAGACACACCACACCGAAACCCACGACCCAAGTCCGCTGCATGCCTGCTCCTCTCCCCCAATGATGCCTTCAGATGGTGAAGACCGCGCACATCGCAGACACCGACGCTGGGGCAGGCAAACACTTTGGCGCTATGTTCAGCCGCAGAAATGGCCTCGTGCATGCATGCGGGCATAGACGGGCTGGTGTCCGGCTGGTGCGACGCGGCGGTTGACGCGTTTGGTGCGAGAGGAGGGGCAAAGCAGCGGGCAGACAAAAAGAAATCCCCTGGCCGCTATCGAGGGAGGGGATTGGTAAAGGGACCATGCCTCACGCTCCTCATCTCGCGAAGGAGTCTCCGTGAAGGCTATAGAGGCCGGTCTCCTGACTGACGGATCATCCTACTCGCCAACGCCTTCCCAGCCGTCTGACGGCCAGTGGCTTGTCCAGTTGGCTTTCGTCCCCGATCACAGTGGCGCGTCCGTAAGGGAGTTGCACCCTCTTCCCGTAAGCTCCACCTCTATAGCAAGAAGAACGAATGGTGACTGGGAAGTACCATCGAGAGCAGCGAATGTCAAGCACAATTTTGCCGCGTCCGCATGAGGGGAGCAGATGAGAGGGAAATCGCGTGCATAGATCAGCGGTGCGATGGTCACAAGCGAGGCCATGACTGGCGTGCTAATATAGGTGGGCTTCTGCATATGTGGCGTCCCCTGGCACCACGCGCCGCCGTCCATCCTCTGGTGCAGGTTCCCCACAAGCCTGCACGAAACACTGGGTCAGCGGAGGCCTTTAGACATCATCTCTGATCCCCAACATCCAATATCGTAGGGTTTCCCGGCGGCGATCTGGCGCCCACGGCCTGTTAAGACCGCCTCGGGGGTATGGAGCTGTGAAAACTCCGCTGATGCGTTGCCTCACAGCTAGAACGCTCCAGTGGGAAGGTACGGGAGCAGGGGCGGCTATTCCCCCTCTCCCGGCGGAAGAGGGCGGGGTGAGGGCGAGATAGAGCCGAGGACAGACACTGACGGTCCTCACCAGCCATACATTGAGCTGAAAACCGCTATAGGCGTTGAACCTTCGGCCGTATGATGGTGGGAACAACGGGTCGGGAGGCATCGAGATGAAATACCTACTGCTGATTTACCTTGGCGAGCACGAATTGAACGAGACCGAGCGAGAGGCTTGTTACGTGGAGTCAACGCAACTCGCGCACGAGCTCAAAGCGAACGGGCAGTATCTGGGCGCCAACCCCTTGCACCCGACCTCAACGGCGACTAGCGTCCGGGTGCGCAATGGCAAGCGATTTGTCACCGACGGTCCCTTCGCGGAGACACGCGAACAACTGGGCGGCTATTTCCTCATCGACGCCAAGGATCGCGACGAGGCGATCGACATCGCGGCACGGATTCCCATGGCGCGTAAGGGTACCGTCGAGATCCGGCCAGTGGTTGATCTCGCGGACCTGCCGACTGATTGATGAGCGTGATCATACACCCATATGCCAGGAGATTATGCTGATAGACAATAAGTTGACAAAGCCCAGACCGCATGGCGCCAGTGATCCAAAAACGACGTGCCCGGAGACGGCATACGGCATGTTGTCACTCACGCTATAGAAGGAACGACATCTTCCCAAGTTGAGGTTCTATGGTGTATAAGACGTGCGAGAGTCGTGAGAGGGAACCGACGATTTTTGGTGAGCGAGGCGCTCGAGTCGAGATGCGCTCCTCTGACCGTGTCACGCCCATCCTGCACCCGAGGAAGATCCGATGCCATCTCCAGCACCCCTAGCGGCTGAGCTCGTGGAGGTCAAACGATGGCACTCCGTGCCGGGGGTGGGTGCCACGCGGTGGGAGCTCGCCGAGTGCTTGCGTCAGCATCAGCAGGACCCCGATCCGAACGGCGGGAGCGACGATCCGAGCGATGCGGTCTGACGTGCATGGAGTACGACGGTCAGTCAGCAAGCGACCGGGCGGACACGGGTCGTGACGACTTGGAGGGAGATATCGCCGATGACAGACGGAGCTACCACGGGCGGGACCGGCCGCCTACCGCTTACGGGCTTTCGCGTGCTCGAACTCAGCCACATCGTCGCTGGGCCGTCGGGCGGTCTGCTCCTGGCCGACCTGGGTGCTGATGTCATCAAGGTCGAAGAGCCACGGGGGGGCGACCAGTCGCGAGCGATGCCGAACGGTGGCAGCACCTTCTACGCCCTGAACCGCAACAAGCGCAGCCTGGCGGTCGACCTGAAGAGCGAGGCTGGGCGGGAGATCTTCACCAGACTGGTGCGTGGCGCCGACATCCTGCTCGACAACTACGCGCCAGGGGTCCTCGAGCGTCTCGGCTTTGGCTACGAGTGGGGCTCCAGCATCAACCCGGGAATCATCTACTGTGCGATCAAGGGGTTCCTGCCGGGTCCCTATGGTGACCGCCCCTTCCTGGACGAACTGGCCCAGATGATGGGCGGCCTAGCCTACATGACCGGGCCGGCCGGGCAGCCGCTGCGGGCGGGGGCGTCGATCATCGACATCGGCGCCGCCACCTACGGGGTGCTGGCCACGCTGGCGGCGCTGGTCGACCGCCAGCGGACCGGGCGCGGCCAGCGCATCCAGGCTGGGCTGTTCGAGAGCACAGTCTGGTTCGTGGCCCAGCACCTGGCCCAGGCCAGCCTCAACGGTGAGTCACCGGTGCCTATGCCTGAGCGTGGCATGGGGTCGCGCCTGGGTTGGGGCGTCTACCGTCTATTCACCACCGCCGATAACCGCCAGGTCTTCATCGCCATCACCAGCAATGGCCACTGGCAGCGCTTCTGCAAGGAGTTCGGATTGGAAGACCTGGCCGCGGATCCGGATCTCGATAGCAACGCCAAGCGGGCGGCGAACCGCCATCGCACCATCCCGCGCATCGAAGCCGTGGCTGCCAGCCTGACCGCGGCGGAGCTGATGGAGCGGATGGAGCGGGTCCAGGTGCCCTACGCACCGCTGAACAATCCGTTTGATCTGCTCAGCGACCCGCAGCTCAACAGCGGCAACTTGATGGAGGTCCAGACCGAGGCCGGCCCGACCATCAAGACCGCTGGCACTCCGGTCGCCAGCAACAACTTTACGCTTTCGGTCCGGCATCAACCGCCCGGTCTCGGCCAGCACACCCGGGAGGTGCTGCTCGAGCTCGGGTACAGCGAGCCCGAGATCGAGGCCCTGGCGGCCAGCGGCGTGGTGCGACTGGACGGACCGGTCTTGCTGAGCGGCGGCCGACCGAGCTAGGCTGTCGCTGGCCCGGGGGGCTCGCTCGCGGTAGTAGACGGCCATCGACATGGGTCGGGACTGCCATCCATCGCCGCAGGGCAGGATGATCTGTCACTGACCAGGAGCCTCGCTGGTGTCCCGCCCGCTGGCTTTCGCGTCTGGCTGTTTTGCAAGGGTAGACTCCCATAAGACATCGGTCGCTCTGTAGTACGATGTCGCTAGGCGCCCAATTCTGTGAGAAGGGATTTGGCGTCTTGGAGGTCTCTGGTCCCAAAGCCTTCCGTGAACCAGGCATAGACCTCTGCCAGTAGTTGCCGCGCCTCCTGGCGCTTGCCCTGTTGCTGCCACAGCCGACTCAAGCTCACCGCCGCCCGCAGCTCCAGCATTTTCGCCTCTTGGCTGCGGGCCGTGTCCAACGCCTGCCGGAAACACCCCGCAGCTTCCCCCCTGAGGCGTTTAGCCTCTTTTGCCGAGGGATGGCTGCCAGACTGGGCCAACAGGAGCTCTCCCTGCAGCCGCAAGAGCTCTGCGGCATCGGCACGCTCGCTTTGCTGCTGACTGAACGCCTCGGTAAGGGTCGCGAGCCCCGCTGTGATCTGGCCTACGCGTTGATACGCTACCGCGAGGAGGGCATAATAGCGCGGCAGACCGGCGCCAATGCCGCGGGTCCGATATTCATTGAGGCCCTGCTGGATCTGGGCAATCCCCGCCTCGCCCTGCCCGCCTTGGACCAAGGCCCAGCTTTGCAGCACCAGACCGGTGAGGTGACAGATCTGCAGACCCTGCCTGGCCGCACCAAGCACGACAGCATCGGCCAACGTGCGCATGCGCGGCACGTCGCGACATAACTGATAGAACACGGCGCCCAGGTGCTGCCCCCAGATGAGATGATAGGGAGAGACGAGTTGCTGGGCGAGCTCGAGGCCGGCCTGGATGCGCGCCTGAGCCTGGTCGGGATACCCCAGGTACCACAGGGCAAAGCCACTGTAGAACAGGCACCCCAGGGCCGGATGCGCAATATCAGGGAGCAGCGGATACGTTGCTGCGTCACGGTAGGCCAGACCCTGCTCCAGGTGGTCGAGCGCCGCGGTAAACTCCCCCAAGGGTACCAGCACCATCCCCAGGCTCATATGGGCTTCCAGGAGGAGTGTGGCATCCTGGGTGGTGCGAGCCAAGGTCAACAGCTGCTCGGCCACCTCACGCGCCAGATGCAGGCGGCCCTGCGAGCGGTACACGTGGTGAAGCCCGCGGAGAACTGCAAAGCGTTGAGGGATCTCCGTATCGGGCTGACACAGCCTATACGCTCGTCGGTACAGGCGTTCCACCTCTGGGGCGGTCATTCCCTGGGTGACCATGTAGAGGGGACCGAGCGCGATGGAGAGCTCCAGCTCGAGCTGGAGCCGTGCCTCACGCTCCGGCACGCTCTCCAGGAGTGCGCGGCCCCGTCGGAGGTGCGCCAGGGCTTCCTGGTAGGCTCCCCGCTGGAAGGCCTGTGCGCCGGCGCGGCGCCAGTAGGCAACGGCCTGGGGATACAGGCCCGCCTCGGTGAAGTGATGTGCCAGGAGCGCCGGTTGGCTGTCAGCCTGCTCGGAGAAGTCCGCTTCTAGCGTTCGCGCCACCCGCTGATGGTCAGCCTGCCGTGTGCTCGTGAGCAGCGACTGATACGCCACTTCCTGCAACAGGGCATGTTTGAAGGCATAGACCCCGACTGGAAGGGAGGACACCTCATAGAGTAATTCGGTGCTTTGGAGCTGGTGGAGGTGCCGGAAGAGGGTCTCTTCTGGCATGCCGGCGATGGCGCGTAGGAGCGGATACGCCACCTGGGTTCCGATGACCGCCGCCAGTTGGAGGAGGCGCTTGGCCTCCGGCGGCAGCCGGTCGATGCGGGCCGCCAGTACGGCCTGAATGGTATCCGGGATCGGCAGGGGGCCGTCGACGTCGCCGTGCTCTAGCACGGACCAAGTCAGCTCTTCGAGAAAGAAGGGATTGCCAGCCGCCTTGGTCACAATCGCCTGTTGCAGGTGGTCTGGCACCGAGGCGACCTGCGACGTAGCCTGCACCAGGCGGAGACTCTCCTGCGCGGGGAGATACGGCAGGGCCAACTGCGTGACATCCGACTGCCCGAGCCAGGGCGGCTGATAGCCTGGGCGATACGTCACCAGGAGCAGCGTTGGCCGCTGTGCCAGCCCAGCAACGACGGACGCCAGCCAGGCTTCGGAGGTGGGATCGATCCAATGCACATCCTCGACGACCAGCAACAGCGGCGGTGGACTACTGTGCACGATCATCTGACGTAACAGCGCAAAAATCTGGGCCTGACGTGTGGTGGGACTGTAGTGCGCCAGCGGCCCAGTGTCGACGGGCACATCCAATAACTGGAGCAGGAGGGCTACTTCCTCCTCCGCCCCGATATCGCCCTCCTGCACCGCCCTGGATACCTTGGCGCGTATCATGTCAGGGGTATCAGTCTCGGCGATCTGACAGCGTTGCCGTAACAGCGTGAGCACCGGGAGGTACGGTGTCATCTGGCCATACGGGAGGCACTGCCCGGCGAGACACGTCACCTGGCGACCCTGCACAGAGCGCCAGAATTCTGCCAAGAGTCGGGATTTCCCGATGCCCGCTTCCCCCATGATCCCCACCACCTGCCCCTGCCCGCGCTCGGCCAAGGCCAGTCGCTCGTGGAGAATGGCCAGTTCGTGGGCACGCCCGACGAAGGGACTGCGCGGCTGGGCGCGATGACCGTGGACCCCCGCCCGGCGCTGGACGACCTCATGCACGCGGTAAACGGGCTCTGGTAGAGATATCGCGCCGGATGTGGGCGCCTGCCAGAGCTCTCCCCGCACCTCGTCCTGCACGAGTTGGTGGGTGGCGTGGCCGATGAGGATGGCCTGGGCAGGAGCCACGTGTTGGAGACAGGTGGCCAGGTGAACGGTGTCCCCCATGGCCGTATAGAGTTGCTGTCGGTCGTGTGCCAGACGTCCTACCACCGCGCCGCCGGTCTGCACACCAATGGAGACGGCGAAGCGCTCGCCGTGCGGTTGGCCCTGGAGCTGTTGCTGCAAGGCCAACGCCGCAAGCACCGCCCGTCGTGCGTGGTCTTCATAGGCCATCGGGGCGCCGAACAGGGCCATGACTCCATCCGCCCCATACTGGACGATGCTGCCCCCATACTGCTCCACCGTGGCTTGAACACGTGTTAGGAAGGTCTGCATGCGCTGATACATCGCTTCCACACCTAGTCGAGCGGCAAGGGCAGCTGCCTCGGTCAGCCCGCAGCACAAGACGGTGACCTGCTTGTGCTCCTGCTCCAGGCTGTCGAGGGCAGCGCTGGCGCCCCCTGGAGAAAGTGGCGCCATGGAGGCTTCACATGCTGCTGGTGATGGCTCAGACGCTGCTGCCAGCACTGCCTCCTGCCGGGTCGGTGCGGCAGGGCCTTGAGCAGCCGGTTCAGCGGCCCTCGGTGTCCCTCCAGGCTCTGCGTGCTCTTCCTCCTCGACGGCGGCCACAAACCGATACCCGCGACCGTGGAACGTTTGGATACGCCGTTGCGTCTGTCCACTATCGCCGATCGCCCGGCGCACCGCCATCAGGCACGCATTCAAGGTCCCATCGCCGATGAACTGCTTGGGCCACAGCTGCGCCAGCAGTTCGTCCTTGGACACCACCCGGTCGCGATGGCGAATGAGGTAGGCGAGCACCTCGAAGACTTTCGGTCGCAGCTTGATGGCTTGGCCACGGCAGGAGAGTTCGTAGCGCAGGGTGTCGAGGATATAGCCGTCAAAGATGTAGCGCATGTTCCATCACCCTCGGGCCTGTAGACACACGTCAGGGATGGTAGCACAAAAGCTACAAGACGACTACGAAAACACTAGGAGATTGTCATGTTTGGCCAACGGCGCGGGACTACATTGACAGTCGTGGTGAGTGGATCAGCATTTTCGCTGTGAGTCAGTAGCGTCGACGTCTTGACAGCACTAGGCCAGCAGGCCGGGAAGGAATACCATGCGCGCCATCCGACAAATGAGGACGTTTAGCCGCCCGGTGCAACTCCTCTTGCTCAACCAGTTGGCCATCATGACGGGTTTTTCCATGCTGATGCCGTACTTGACTGGTTATCTGATGACCACGCTCGGGCTCGCTGCTTGGATCGCCGGTCTTGTCTTGGGACTTCGCACCTTCAGCCAGCAAGGGCTGTCCGTCATTGGGGGCACCCTGGCGGATCATGTGGGCTACAAACCGCTGATTGCCGGCGGGTGTATCCTGCGCATGGCCGGTTTTCTGCTGTTTGCCTTCTCAGAGGCGCTGCCAAGTGTCCTCGTGGCGGCGCTCTTGACTGGGTTTGGCGGTGCGCTCTTCGCGCCGGCGGTGCGGGCCTACCTGGCGTCGGAGTCAGGGGATCGGCGGGTCGAAGCCTTTGCTCTGTGCCAGATCTGCGAGGGGATGGGGGCCTGCCTCGGTCCTGTGCTCGGGATGGTGCTCTTCCAGATCAGCTTTCGGTGGGTCTGCGTCATGGCCAGTGTGCTCTTCCTCGTATTGACGATCCTGCAGCTCTGCTACCTGCCGCCACGGAAGGCACCAGAAACAGCCGCACCACGGCCTGTAAGCTCTGAATGGCACGAGGTCCTGGGGAACCGCACGTTTATGGTCTTTGTGGTGGGAATGGCGGCCTACTTGACGCTCTACAGCCAATCGTATCTGAGTCTGCCCTTGGAGGTCCGACGCCTGACCGGCGATGACGCAGGCACCGGGATTCTGCTCACGATCGGCGCGCTCCTCAGCATCATGACGCAGGTGCACATCACCGCCTACTTGACAGCCCATTGTCGCCCGCTCCAGGCCATCGCCTTGGGTCTGACGTTGATGGCAGGGGCGTTTCTGCCGCTGTTTGCCGCCGGGCCATTCCTCCCCATCCACACACTCCCGGACGCCCCCGGTGAGACGACAGCCCTGCACGCGGTGGTGATCGGCGCCCTTAACTTCAGCCCGGTATTCGTGAGCGTCATGCTCCTGTCACTCGGCACGATGGTGGCCGCACCCTTTGCCCACAGTCTCATCCCGGTCCTCGGCGGCCATCGACTCCTGGGGACGTATTTCGGCTTCTACTACTTCGTCCAGGGCAGCGGCACCGTCGTAGGCAATCTGGCCGTTGGCGCCGCCTTCGACGCTGGGGAAACGCTCGGCTTTCAGAGCTTCCCCTGGCTCCTGCTGGTCGGCTTCGGCCTCGCGTCGGCCGCCACCATGCTAGCCTTGGATCGCAAGGGGATGAAGTCCCACGCGTCGGGCGTGTCTCGCCTCGCGACCATGACCGAAACGAGCGGCTAAGCCAGTGCCGTGGAGTCGCGAGTCTGGAAGTGCGCGACAAGCATCCAGGCCTCGACCCGCGTGCGCACTGCGGCCTGCTGCAGCAGCGGAGGTGGTACGGCTGGCGTGAGGCCGCATGAGGGGGGGTGGGCAGAAAAACTAAGGATATTATAACCAGATGGACTTTCCACGTGCAGTGAGTAAAATCTTCCGCAGACCATCATCGACACCCTGGCTTCAGGGATTATGCCATCGAGGCCGTTCTGGAGGATGCCGGTGCGCTCAGCGGTTGACCAGGAGATCAGAGCTCTGATTGAAAAGCATGGGCGCATCACCTTCGCCCAGTTCATGCAGACCTGCCTGTACTCGCCCCGTGGAGGCTTTTACGCTGCCAGGGGCACCAGGCTCAGCGCCCACTTCGGGACCTCTCCCACGAGTCACCCAGTCTTCGGCGCCCTGCTCGCACGCCAATTGGAACAAATGTGGCACCTCCTCGACGACCCTCCCCTGTTCCATCTGATTGAGGTGGGTTCCGGCGACGGCGCCTTGGCGCAAGCCATCGTGCAGGCCTGTGAGCGGACGGCCCCTCGGTTCGCTCAGGCGCTGTACTACGTCGCTGCAGACTACGAGCCGCGCAGGCTCCCATCACCCACCCACCCCTCTGCCTGGGACCACGGGACGGGCGATGGGATGTCCCCACGCCGGCAAGACGCGCTCGTGGCAGTCCACCGCGTGAAAACCGACGGCCTGCGGGCGTTCCGCAAAATTGTGGGCTGTATCCTGTGTAACGAGTTGATCGATAACTTCCCGGTCCACCGGTTCGCGATCCAGGGTGGCAGAGTCAAGGAAGTTTTCGTCACATTGGCGGGGGAGACTCTCACCGAAGTCCTGGACGAGCCCTCCTCCCCGCGCCTCGCAGAGCGGCTCACCAGCTTAGGCGTGTCCCTTCCCGAAGGGTATCGAGGCGAGGTCAACCTGGCCATGGAGGACTGGACGGGCCAGCTAGCTCAAGCCCTCGACCGCGGGTTTATTCTCACGATCGACTACGGTCAACTGGCCACTGACCTCTACGCGCTCCACAATTACCAGGGGACGCTGGTCTGCTACCATCGCCACGCCGCCAGCCGCGACCCATACCAGCACCTCGGCCACCAGGACATCACCTGCCAGGTGGACTTCACGTCCCTCATGCGGCTGGGTGAGCGACACGGGCTCGCCACCGTGGGCTACACCCTCCAGCGCCAGTTCCTGACGAACCTTGGCTTCGCCTCGTGCCTCGAGGCGCTCCAGACGCAAGGTCTCTCTGCCGCCCGGACGGCGCTGAGCCGTATGGCGATGATGGCCCTGGTGGACCCGCAGGAGTATGGCGACTTCAAAGTGCTGGCCCAAGCGAAAGGGCATAGGCTGGGCAGTGCTCTCCTGGGGTTTGCGCGCCACGGCACGTAGCTGGCCGATCGTGGGGTTCCGGGAGCAATGACAGGAAGATCGGGTAAACCGAACAAAGGTACGTAAAGTTTCATAGACATATCTCCCACAGCTGCCCTAGAAGAAGGTGTGTGCGACCTCACGAGCAATGGGAGATGATGCTGTCGAGTCTGGATGCGCTTCGCATGCGCCGCATTTCTCAACAAGACAGAGGCTTGCGTATCGAAAGTGCCGCACAAAGAGATTGCGAAGCACTGGGCCAGATGACGCGTGTAATAGCTTAGCGCTACTTTTTACAGAAATGTTGTCTGCACCCCTAGCTTCCAGCAGCGCTTCCCATTATGGGCTGATAAGGCAGGTGGGTTTACGCCAGTTCATCGAGCAAAACTGCTGCATCCTTCAGGTCAGCCGTATCGAACCCCTCGGTGAACCACCCATACACTGGCGCCAGTAGGTCGTAGGCCTCGCTGCGTTTGCCCTGGGACTGCCACAGGCGAGCGAGGCTGGTGGCGGCATGCAGTTCCAGGGATTTGGCCTGTTGGCGGCGGGCGACCTCAAGGGCATGGTGCAGATAGGTTGCCGCGGTGGTCTGATCCGCCGTTGAGTACGCTAGCAGTAACTCTGCCTGGAGACGATGCTGTTCGGCTTCCCAGAAATGTTCGCCGGTTTGCTGCATGTCTGCACATGCCTTATCGAGGAGATGTAATCCTTTTTCAACCTGTCCACTGTGTCCATACGCCTCGGCCAGTAGGGCGAGATAATACGGTAACCGTAGCCTTCCACCGGTGGCTTGGAAGGCCGTTAGCCCTTGCTGCATCTGGGTAAGACCCTCCTCTCGCCGATGCTGCGCCGCCAGGGCCCAGCCTTGGATGAGCGTTGCCCATGCCAGGTAGTAGGCAATGCGATGTTCGGTACAGAGAGCTAATGCCATGGCGGCATGTGTGCTGGCTGTATGCGGCTCCTGACGAAACTGATGCAGCATGGCCGCATAGGCCTGTGCCAGGGCAAGGCTAAACGGATGCTGGACATCCCGAGCCAGAGCCAGCGCTTCACAGCTTCGTTGCACAGCCTGCTCCGGATAGCCGAGGCCCCATAAGGTGTGAGACATATAGGAGAGCGTAAAGACCCTAAAATCTACGCCGAGCGTGACATGAGTCGGACGTCGCTGGGGATCATACAGCCTATGCGCCTGTTCGAGATGCCGCCAGCTCGTGAGGTAATCACCAGTATGGAAGAGATTTGTCCCTGTCAGCCAGTGTGACACCATCAGAAGCATGGCATCGGACCTCTGGTGAGCAAGCGAGAAGGACCGCGCCCCCACCTCACGATGTTGTATAAAATCTGCTCGTACGATATAAACTTGCGAATACCCCCAAAGCACGGAAACCAGCTGCGACGTGTGACCCGTCCGCTGACAGAGCTCCCAGGCTCGTACATAGACGGCTTCTGCTTCTGGTCCTGCCCAACCTTTGGTCGTGGTGAGCGACTTCCCCAGGTCAATGCACAATGCGAGTTCTTGCTGGTCCCGCTCACGGCTCTCGGGCAAGGCCATAAGAGCTTCTAGCCCCTTGTTGAAATGCGCAATGGCTTCTGCGTGCGCCGACCGTTCCTGCGCGGCCTGCCCTGCCTGCTGCCAATAGGCAAGCGCCTGTTCATGGAGACCGGCTTCCGTATAGTGATAAGCGACCAGCTCCGGCTGGGTTTCGACGGTGTCAGGAAACTGCGCGGTGAGCACCTGGGCAATGCGTTGGTGGTAGTACCGCCGGGTGCTGCGCAACAGCGACGCATAGGCCGCCTCTTGGATGAGCGCATGCTTAAACTGATACGTGGCGTGCGGCGGGACACCCCGCTGGTACAACAGCTCGGCATCCACCAGCGACTTCAGATCACGCTGTAAGGCCTCCTCAGCACGCTGCGAGCTTGCCTGAAGGAGCGCATAGGAAAACTGCCGCCCCAGCGTCGCGCCCCATTGCGCCATGCCCTTGGCCGTACCCAACCGATCGAGCCGTGCGAGCAAGGAGGCATGCAGCGTGGTGGGGATCGATAGTGCCGTCGGCGGCGCGCTTAGCTCGTAGTGGCCCTCAGTCTCCCGCAAGATCTTCGACTCCAACACCGTCCGCGTGAGTTCCTCAACAAATAACGGGACGCCATCGGTTCGGGTGACAATGTGGTGCATCACCTCCGAGGGCAGGGGCCTACCGCCGGTGATGCGCTTGACCATAGCCTCCACGTGTTCATGCGACAGGGGGGCCAGTTGCAGGGGCGTGAGGTAGGTACGGAGCCCCCACAGAGGCTGAAAACTCGGACGGCATGTGAGCACCACACAGAGCGGGAGGGTCGGCACCTGGTCGATCAGGAGATCGAGGAACTCTCGCGTGGAAGGATCGACCCAGTGCAGGTCTTCGATCACCAGGAGCACGGACCGCTGCTCGGCCCATGACGTCACCATGGCGAGGAGGGTGGTGAGGGTGCGCTGCCGTTGTTGCTCGGGCGTGAGGCTGAGCGCCTCATAGGTGTCGCCCAGCGGGATCGACAGGAGGGCGGCGAGCAGTGGCACGGGAGTTTCTACCGGGAGGCGCAAGGGCGCGATCACGGCTTCGAGTTTTGACAACTTGGCGGCTGCGGTCTCGTCGCGATCCAAACCCGCCGTGCGTTCCAAGAGATCGACGATTGGGTAGAAGGCACTGTGTTGATGATACGGCGAACACCGACACTCCAGGCGGATATGCGGCTCGCTGGCGACGCGCTCGTACAGGATTTGCACCAGACGCGACTTCCCAATACCTGCCTCGCCACTGATCAGCACCACCTGCCCCATGCGCTCGCGCGCCCGCTGCCAGCGTTCGCCGAGCACGGTCACTTCTGTCTCGCGCCCGACGAACGGCGTCAGACCCCGGCGTCTCGCCACCTCAAAGCGATGCTGGGCTCCACTTTCCTGCAGCACTTGATAGACCTGCACCGGGCTGGCAACGCCCTTGAGCGCCTGCGCTCCCAGCTCGCTCATGGTGAAATAGCCCTGTACCAAGGCGTGTGTGGCCCCACTGATGACCACGCTGCCGGGCGGGGCCAGAGCCTGCAAACGCGCTGCGACATTGGGTGCGGCACCCAACGCCAGCTGTTCCTGACGACCCCCGCCGCCCATCTCCCCAACCACCACCAGACCCGTATGAATGGTGACTCGCATCGCGAGCTCGACACGATAGAGTCGTTTGAGGCGACGGTTGGCGTCGGCCAGGGCGCTCAGTATCTCGAGGCCAGCGAGCACGGCCCGCTGGGCGTCGTCCTCATGAGCCGTGGGCCAGCCAAAGTAGATGACGAGAGCATCGCCGAGCAACTGGGCAATATGGCCGTCATAGCGCTCGATCACCTCGGTGCAGGCGGCCTGGTACGTCCGCACCACGTCGCGGTAGTCTTCCGGGTCGAGGCACTCGGCCAGTTGGGACGACTCGACCAGGGCACAGACCACAACGGTGAGGTGGCGCCGCTCGGCTTCCGGAGACGGGGGCACCTCAAGAACCTGCTCAGGCAACGCGTCTACCGCAGTGATAGGTAGGGGCGTTTGGGGACTTAAGGGCGTAGCGCAGGCGTGACAAAATGCTGCCCCAGGGGGATTGGCGCGTCCGCAGCTCGGGCAGGCTGCCACAAGGGAGGCGCCACAGGCATTGCAAAACTGTGCTTCCGGGAGATTGGCGTACTGACACTTCGGGCAAGAAGGCGCAAGGGCTTTCCTCTCCACCACGGGCGTTCCCTGGGTGGATGACGCAGCATGACCAGCAATGTGCTCCTCGACGGCGGCAATAAAACGATAGCCGCGCCCATGCACCGTCTTGATCAAGCGTTGTTCGCGGCCACTGTCGCCCAGAGCACGCCGCACCGCCCTGAGCCGTTGCGTGAGGGTGCTCTCACTGACACTCTGGTTGGGCCAGAGCTGTTCCATGAGTTCGTCTTTGGTGACGACGCGATCGCGATGTTGCACGAGGTAGACGAGCACGTTGAAGCCCTGGCGCTCAAGGGCGCAGAGGGCGCCGCCGTGGCGGAGTTCGTAACGCTGCGTATCGAGTTGGTAACCATCAAAGGCATAGAGCACGCCGCCGCTCTCCGTCTTCTCCGTCTCGTGACGCTCTCACCGTTTCGTGTGTCATGAGGTCTCGGATACCCGCTCCGCTGGCTTACCGAAAATTGTCACAACATCATCATGAAAATGTCATCTCGTTGTCAAGACTCAAAGTCATTGCACGCCTATATTCTCATGCACTGTGAGAGCCGATGCCGTGCCCGACGCCCTCCCGAAACGTCCGCCGGGCGCTAACGTATCGTTGCAAGAAAGGACATGCGATGACAGCAGCGACGCGATCACCGAGCGATTGGCTCGCGCTTGCCCATGACCTCGGAAATGAGTTTGCACCCCGGGCGGCGGCGCATGATGCGGACGATTCCTTTGTGGCGGAGAATTATGACATCCTCAAAAAACACCATATCTTTTCCGCACTGGCGCCGCAGGCGTTGGGGGGCGGTGGGGCATCGCATGCCCAGATGTGCGAGTTTCTACGGGTCATCGGGCAATCCTGTGGCTCCACCGCCCTGGCGTTGTCCATGCATATGCATGTGCTGGCAGCGACCGTGTGGTGGTGGCACCACGGGCACCCCGTGGAAGCTCTCCTGAAGCGCATCGTGCAGGAGCAGACCGTGCTGGTCAGTAGTGGCGTCTCGGACTGGTTGGATTCCTCGGGGACGGCGGAAAAAGTCGATGGCGGTTATCGTATCACCGCCCGAAAAGGCTTTGCGAGCGGCTGTCCCAAGGGCGATCTCCTGATGGCGTCCGCCGTCTACGATGATCCCCAGGATGGCCCCACAGTGCTGCACTTCCCAATAGCGTTCGCGGATGAGGGCGTCACCATCAAGGACACCTGGCGCACGCTGGGCATGCGCAGCACGGGCTCGAACGATGTGATGATCGAGGGTGTGTTTGTCCCCGAGAGCGCCGTGGCATTACGGCGCCCGCAAGGTCTATGGCACCCGTTCTTCAACGTCGTGACCACAGTGGCGTTCCCACTCATCATGGCCGTTTACGTCGGGGTTGCTGAGGCAGCCCAGGCGCTTGCTCTTGAGCGGGCGCACCGCACGCAAGACGATCCGCAAACCGCCTATCTCATTGGCGAAATGACCAACGCGCTGGTCACCGCTCAGATGGCTTTACAAGGGATGATTGCGATTACCGACAACTACGGCTTTGAGCCTGTCGATGCGACGGCGAATGCGATCTTCATTCGCAAGACGATTCTTGCGCGTGCGGCCATCACAACAGTTGAAAAGGCGATGGAGGTCGTGGGCGGGTCATCGTTTTACCGCAACGTGGGGCTCGAGCGCCTGTTCCGTGATGTCCAGGGTGGTCTGTACCATCCGTTACACGAAAAGCGGCAGCACCTCTTTACCGGGCGTATGGCGCTCGGACTCGAGCCTGTTGGCTCATCATGACACTTCATCTCGGCGCCTTGAGAAGAACCATGCCGGTGTAAGACAGGCATGCAAGAAGGGGGAATGATATGACCGAATTGTTGATCACGACCAGGGAGGGGACAAGGGCGGGTATACCTTCAGGCAGTGTTGAGAAGTATGCCGATCGATTGCGGGGCGAGCTCATTTCGGCAGGCCATCAGGCCTACGACCAGGCCCGCCGCGTGTGGAACGGCAATATCGATCGGCGTCCGGCGCTCATCGCCCGTTGCCTCGGCGTGGCCGACGTCATGGCCTCCGTCGCCTTCGCCCGCGAGCATGATCTGCTGATCGCCGTCAGGAGCGGGGCGCACCATGCGGCAGGGTACGGCACTTGCGACGGTGGCCTGGTCATCGACCTCTCCCGGATGAAGGGCATGAAAGTCGATCCCGCGAGGTCGATCGCCGATGCCCAGGCGGGGCTCCTGTGGGGCGAATTCGATGCCGAAACCCAAGTGTTCGGCCTCGCCACCACCGGCGGTGTCGTCTCCGACACGGGCATCGCCGGGCTCACGCTCGGTGGCGGGCTCGGCTGGCTCATGGGCAAGCACGGCTTGACGATCGACAACCTGTTGTCGGTGGACCTCGTGACCGCCGAAGGCAAATTCCTGACCGCTAGCGCCGATGCACATACCGACCTCTTCTGGGGATTGAGAGGGGGCGGTGGCAATTTCGGGGTGGCGACGTCGTTCCGCTATCGCCTGCATCCCGTCGGCCCGACCGTGCTGGGGGGCATGGTCGTCCATCCAATGGCGCGGGCGCGCGATGTGCTGCGATTCTATCGGGATTTTTCCGCCGACTTGCCCGATGAGGCCGAGGTGTACGCGGCGCTAGCCACCTCGCCCGACGGAGACCCCATTGCCGCCTTGCTGCTCGGCTACAACGGCCCAATAGAGAAGGGGGAGAAGGTGTTGGCGCCAGCGCGCGCCTTCGGCGAGCCGATCGCCGACCTGGTGCAGCCGATGCCGTATGCGCTCCGCAATACGATCCAGGACGAGCCGAACGCCATTCACGGCATTCAACGCTACTGGAAATCGGGTTTCACCGAGGCGATCGGCGACGACCTGATCGATCTCATCGTGGAAGCGGCTGCCGATTTCACATCACCACTCACGGGCATGATCTTCTTCCGCGTGCATGGCGCGGCAACCCGTGTGCCCAGCGGAGCGACGGCCTTCGGACTGCGCCAGGAGCAGTGGGATTTCAACGTCATCTCCCAGTGGACGGAAGCGCGGGAGACGGACGCCCAGATCGCTTGGACGCGTGCACTCTGGAGCCGTCTCGAGCCGCTGATTTCCGGGAGCGCCTACGTGAATCACCTTGCCGGCGACGATAGCCCGGAGAAGGTACGCGCGTCGTTTGGTGCCAATTACGGGCGGCTTGCGGCATTGAAGCGTCAGTACGATCCGATGAATGTCTTTCGTTTGAACGCCAATATTGTGCCAGCGTCGGTGTAAAATCGATGGGATGTATTGTTGATCTTAAAGCCAGAGCCGGCGAGAATCCCGACCGCTTCCGAGAGGTGAGCGGCAGCGGTGATGTTGGCGTGGTGACACACCTTCCAGATCAACATCAACCTGGCAAGCCTGTAGGAGGATGCAATGAAGACCAAGACGGATACCACACTCATAGAAGCCGCGCGACGCATCGCACCGGTGATTCGGGAACACAATGAGGAAGCGGAGCGGGAGCGCCGCCTGTCACGGCCGGTCCTGGCCGCATTGTATGAAACTGGATTGTTGCGCATGTTCACCCCGCGCTCCCTCGGTGGGCTGGAAGTGGATCCCATCACGCGTGCCCTCGTCATCGAAGAGATTGCGGGTCATGACACGGCGGCCGGCTGGACCCTCGAAAACCCTTTGGACTGGGCGTATCTCTGTGCCCGATTAGCGGATGAGGGAGCCGAAGAGATCTACAGCGGCGGTGCCAACATTTTGATCGCCGCACAATTTGGCCGCCCATTGAACGCCATTCCGTCCCAGGACGGGTATCGCATGACAGGGCGAGCGCCTTTCGTCAGTAACTGCTACGATGCCGACTGGATCGCGACGACGGCAATGGTGATGCAGGGAGAACACGCGCACCAAGAGGATCACGGCGAACCTGAGATGGTGATGGCCTATTTCCCCCGTGAACAGTGCCAGGTGATCGACACCTGGCACGTGATGGGGATGCGGGGCACTGGCAGCCATGACATCTCGGTGACCGACGTGTTTGTGCCCAAGACCCGAACCTTCCCGATGGTGCCGGAGTTTGAGCCCGGGTCCCATTATCAAGGTCCCCTCTATCGGTTTCCGCTTGTAGGCGTTGGCGCAACGGGTATCGCTCCCGTCATGCTGGCGGTGGCACGGCAAGCGATCGATTATGTGTCCGAACTGGCTCAGGGCAAAACGCCAGTCGCCTCGAGCACATTATTGCGCGAACGCGCATCGGCTCAAGCCAAACTGGCAAGAGCGGAGGCCATTCTACGCTCGGGTCGCTTGTTGTTCTACGACACCCTGAGTGTCGCGTGGGAAGCGACGGTAGCGGGAGAGACACTCTCGCTGAAGCAAAGAGCAGACTTGCTGCTTGCCATGACCCACGCCGTGAGTAGCGCAACGCAAGCAGTGGAGTTGGCATACAGCGTGGCGGGAACGAGCGGGTTCCGAACTGGTAGCCCGCTGGAACGCTATTTTCGGGACACCCAGGTCCTAAAGCATCATGCCTTCGCCGCCGAGACCCGGTATGAGACGGTTGGGCAGGTGTACCTTGGTCTTCCCCCCGACTTCCCGGTGCTCGCGTTCTAAGCGCCAGGTTCGAGCGAAGGAGGCCGGAGTAGATGTGAGCTGAGGGTGGTATGTCCAGAGGCGTCTTGGAACGCCGGAGGGACTGCCGTGCCATCATCGAGGCGCGGATGCCGGCTGGGCGGTGGGGGCGTCCCGGCGGTGACCCAGCGGTCCAGATTGACCAGGGCCGCGCGCAGCAGCGGGCGGTAGTCGACCGCGTTGGGCGTGTGCTGTCCCAGTGCGTCATCTCTGGTCCCCGTATCGGTGAACTACAGAGTGCCAGGGCCATGTTGCGTGCCCGCCAGGTGATAGAGGCGCACGGTTTCCGACGACGCCAGATCGTGCTTGCCATCCAGGTCCGTATGCGTGAGCGCGGCATGGCCACCCCAGTACTCTGACGCGGTGTTGATGAAGAACACCTTGGGCACCTTGCCTCTGGCGGCGAGCCGCGCCAGCAGCCCATCCGTTTTATCGGCGTCTCCGCCGTGCGGCGGCCGCAGGACCTCACGCGGCTTGTCGCGTCGCCGGGCGCCTTCGTCGGTCTCAACCTCACGACGGCCGCGGCCTGGCTTGGCTTTTTTTACGGGCTCCGCCACCTCGAACCCGCCGTCGTCGCGACGCTCTACAACGGCGTCGGCTCGTTGGTCGTCCTCGGCGTCGCCAAGGTTGGGTGGACCGCCGCGCAGACGGAGTCCTCGCGCGCAGAGCGAATGTGCTTGCTGGGCCTCGCCGCCGCCTTGGCGGTACTGGCCATAGTCGTGTTGACCCAGCGTTCGGGGCTGCCTGGCAACGCATTCGTACCACAGGCGGTGGCTCTGGCCGTGGTCACCGGTGCCGGCGCGATGATCACCCTGGGGCACATGATCGCCCGGTGGTTTAATGATGCTGGGGTCCACGCCGACGCCGTGCTCGGCACACGTTTCCTGCTGGCGATCTGGGCCGCGGCGGTCTTGGAAATGGTCCTGGGTACGCCCGGTGCACGTCCCGCGCTCGGGGCTCTCCCGTTCTTCGCTGCCGCAGCCTTCCTGTTGATCGTCACGCCGTCGCTCCTGGTCCAGCTGGGGGTGAGTCGGTCGTCACCGCTCGCGGTCAATATATTCCGCGCGCTGGGCCCGGTGTTCGTGTTCGCCGCGCAGCAGCTCGATGGTCGGTTGCGGTTTTCGGGAGCCACCCTGCTTTGCATTGTGGCGTTCTGCCTCTGTGCCACTGGCGCAAGTGCCCTCCGGGGCTGGCGCGAGGCACGACCGGCTGCGACCTGGGTGACAGCCGCTGGCAGCCAAGCAGTACGCGCATCGACGCGCCCTCCACGATTGAGCAACTGAGAAGACGAGTCGCCGAACGCCGGGCATGAGCCGCGCGGTCTGCCGCGTCGGCGCCATGCCCTGGTTAGCCCCCGGCGTTGGCGCAGATGTGCCGCAGGGTCCCCTGCACCCCGGGCAGCGCGCACAGGCGGCTGCGTAACACGCCCAACCCCGCCCCGGCCAGCATGAGTTTGATGGCGCCGAGGCGCCAGGCAAGCAAAGCGATGAGCGTCCCTACCAGCATGGCCACCGCAAAGGGGTCGGGAAGGGCATGTGGGGCTACTCGGAGGATGGACACCGCAAACAGGCCACTCACTGCTGGCCCGACACCTTGCATGGCGGCGGTGATCCACCCCAGGGTGCGCACGCGTTCGAACACCGGCAGAATCGTGAGCATGAGGATGAACGACGGCAGATAACTCGCCGCTGCCGCAATCCCGGCGCCCGCGACCCCCGCGATCTTGTAGCCGACATACGCCGTCACCACCAACACCGGCCCCGGGGTCATCTGGCCCAGCGCCAGCCCGTCAATGAACTCTTGCGGCGTGAGCCAGTGCCACTGCTGCACCACCTGTTCCTGGATCAGGGCGATCATCATCGAACCGCCCCCGAACGTCAACGCCCCCACTTTGAAGCAGAACAGCCCCAGATCTACGAGGCCCGCTGAGGATGCCGAGGCCGTCGCGTGTGCGTCCGGTGCGAGGAGGCCCGATGGGAGCCACGGGGCCAGGTGTGTGAGCGCGAGGAGGACCGTCAGCCCTGTGAAGAGCGCCGTGCCGAGCCGCCGGGAGTGAAAGAGCCCGATGCCGACCGCCGCCGCGAGGGCCAGAATGGCCGCAACGCCCAGAGGACTGAACGCTAAAGCGGCGGCCGCCGCGATGGCGATCAGGCGCTGCGAGATCATAGTCACCGAGGCCCTACCGAGCCGGTACACCGCAAGCATGAACACCCCGAGCACGACCGGTCCCAACCCGTCGAGCCCAGCGCGCATGGCAGGGGTCGCACCGAAAGACGCATAGGCGATCGTGAGCGCGAGCATGATGCCAAAGCCGGGCAGCGCGAAACACAGCCCCGCCAACACACCGCCCCACCATCCCCCACGTGCGTACCCCAAAAACGTGCTGAGGTGCACGAGCCCGGCCCCAGGCAACAGCTGGATCAACGCCACGCCTTCCAGGAAGCGCGCTTGAGAGACCCACCGCCGCTTCTCTTGGATCTCGCTCTGGATGATGCCGGTGATCGCCAGTCCGCCGTAGGCGGTGGCTCCCAACTTCAGGAAACTGCCCGCAATCTCCTTCCAATACCTGGTGAATGGTCCACGGGGCCTGCTGGTCATGTGTGCCTCCTTTCGGGACCAAGATTCGACAGCGGCGGCGAGGTCGAACGCGAGGGCTCAGCCGCGCTCCAGCTGCATCGGCGCTGCCACGCGTCCAGTGCCGTCCACGGTCCGTGCGTGCTCGTCTCTTTGAAGCGCCACCATGGCGGATGGCCGTGTTCCCCTCCGATGGGGGCTCAGGCTTTGAGCGACTCCTCCAGGAAGAGCTGCGCCGCTTGGTGCACGGCCGTCTGCGTGACCGCTAACTGCTCAGGTGACGTGGCGTGCTCCGGCAGATCTCCGGCCGTGTGGAACAGCGGCGATCGACTGGCCAGGGCAAGGAGCGGGGCACCCAGGCGGACCCATGCCTCCCCCTCTCCCGACCACTGGGCGGGGTTCGACCGGACCGGGAAGCGCACTGGGGCCAGGACTGCCTCGAGGCGTTTCGCAAGGCCTTCCCCAGCGGTGGTGCGCGCCTGATGGCACGCTGGGACCGTCGCCCCGCGCGCTGGCCCGAGTGGGATGGTGGCCAAGTCGGCGCCAAGAAAGATGATAGCAGCGGGATGGAGTTCGTGGGCGGCCAGGAAACATCGCAGCCCGAGGTACTGGAGTTCGTGGCCCGTCGTCCCGACGACCAGCACGGGCCAGCGTGCCGCCAGGTCTTGGGCGAGCTGCAAGGCGATGG
>Ga0209172_10001857_pt1 | contig 41289 bp, 33 predicted proteins | sample LarsenN4metaG_FD_184113 | JGI IMG/M metagenome (GOLD analysis project Ga0209172, IMG submission 184113) | Hot spring sediment bacterial and archeal communities from British Columbia, Canada, to study Microbial Dark Matter (Phase II) - Larsen... ... | reverse complement strand
CATATCGTGAATCCATCCTTATCCCGTCGGCACCGAGGGTTGTGCCGGGCCCCCCGGTCCCCTACCTTTGGTCCATCATCCGCAACGCCGAAAACCCGATGACGATTGTAGACGCCCCGGACTCCCGGCGACACGGTGACGCTTTCCCGGTCGGTATTCCCGACAAGGCCGATGGCTGGGCAATCTTCCTCGATTTCGACGGCACACTGGTCGACCTCGCGCCCTCGCCGGCGGAGGTGAAGGTGCCGCCGGATCTTCCGGAACTTCTCGCGCGCGTCCACGCCCGTGCCGGAGGCGCGCTCGCGATTCTCACTGGCAGGCCGATCGCCGCCATCGATGCCTTTCTCGCTCCGCTGCGTCTCCCGGTCGGCGGAATCCACGGTGCCGAGATTCGCTTTCCCGACGGAACGCTGGCGCGCGCCGCGCCGAGTGCCGCGCTCGCTTCGATTCGCGCGCGCTTGCAGAATTTCGTTGCGCGCCGTCCAGGCCTCTTTCTGGAGGACAAGGGCATCGCGCTCGCGGTGCACTATCGCGCCGCGCCCGAATTTCGTCGCGAGGTCGAACTGGAAGTCTTTCGCATGGCCGAAGAGGCCGCCGACCTCGCGGCCCAGGAAGGCAAGATGGTCGTCGAGTTGCGTCCCGCCCTCGGGGTCAAGGACGAGGGCCTGAACGCCCTGCTGGCGCGGCCGCCATTCGCGGGTCGCCGGCCGCTCGCGATCGGCGACGATCGTACCGACGAGCCGATGTTCGTTTCCGCCAACGCACATGGCGGCCTTTCGGTCCGCGTCGGGCCGAAAGGGCACGATACGCACGCTGGCCTGTCGCTCGCCGCTCCGGCGGCAGTTCGCGACTGGCTCGCGAGTCTGCTGGACAGGTGAAGACGTTCCGGCAGCAACCGGAACAATGGGCAATTGTGCAAGCTGGCCGCGGTCTGCGGGCTTCAGTCCGTTTCTCCGACCGGAAAGGGAAACACCGATGAGCCGACTCGTAGTTGCTTCGAACCGGGTGCCCGCAGCGGGCGCGGGAGCGTCCGCGGGCGGATTGGCGGTGGCGCTGAAGGCCGCGCTCGCCGAGCGCGGCGGCCTCTGGTTCGGCTGGTCCGGAGAAATCTGCGAGGAAGGCGCCCGCGACTGCCTCCACACCCTGCAGGACGGCAAGATCGCCTACCTGCTGCTCGACCTCTGTGAGCGCGACGTCGACGAATACTATCGCGGCTTTGCCAACCGCACGCTCTGGCCGCTCTTTCACTACCGTCTCGACCTCGCCGGCTTCTCCCGCGAAACGCGCGCCGGATACTACCGCGTCAACGATCTCTTCGCGCGTACGCTCGCCCCGCACCTCTCGCCCGACGACATCGTCTGGGTACATGACTACCATCTCATACCGCTGGGCGCTGCGCTCCGCGGGCTCGGCCTGCAGAACCGCATCGGCTTCTTCCTGCATATACCGTGGCCCCCGGCCGACCTCTTCCTCGCACTCCCCGGTCATCGCGATCTGCTCAAAGCGCTGTCGGCATACGATCTTGTCGGCTTTCAGACCGAACAGGATCTCGAGAACTGCATCGGGTGCCTGGTGCGTGAGGGCCTCGCGCGCCGCGTCGGCGGGCATCCGGTCGATGAAACGGGCAAACCGCTCCGCTTCGGTGTGTTTCCAATCGGCATTGAGACCCAGGAGTTCGCCGAAACCGCAGTGCGCGCCGAGCGCAACAGTATCGTCCGCCGCATGCACGCCAGCCTCGCCGACCGCGATCTCATCATCGGCGTCGACCGCCTCGACTACTCGAAGGGAATTGCCGAGCGGATGAAGGCATTCGGCCGCTTCATCGAGCTCCATCCCGACCAGCGCAACAAGGTCACCTATCTGCAGGTGACGCCGAAATCCCGTTCCGAGGTTCCTGCCTACGCTGCCATGCAGCGCGAGGTCGCGGAAATCGTCGGCCGTATCAACGGCAATTACGGCGAACTCGACTGGACGCCGATCCGTTATCTCAATCGTTCGATCGCCCGCTCCTCGCTCGCCGGCCTCTTCCGGCTGAGTCAGGTCGGTCTGGTGACGCCGCTTCGCGACGGCATGAATCTTGTCTCCAAGGAGTACGTTGCCGCCCAGAACCCGGTCGATCCCGGCGTCCTTGTCCTGTCGCGTTTTGCCGGGGCCGCCAACGAGCTCGACGGCGCTCTGATCGTCAATCCCTACGATATCGACCAGACTGCCAACGCCATCGCCGCTGCCGTCGCCATGCCGCTCGACGAGCGCATTTCCCGCTGGCGGGGCATGTTCACCCGCCTCCGGCGGCACGATGCCGCCCATTGGCGCGACCTGTTCCTGCGCCGGCTAACCGCATCCGGAAAGGAGTCCCGGCCGGTCGCGGTCGTAAGCTGATCTCCTCCATGCCCTTGCCGGCGTTGGACTTTCCCCCGATTTCATGCCAAACGGGTCGGGATGGCACTGATCGTGAAGATATGCGGCCTCTCCACCGAGGAGACGGTCGACGCCGCGCTTGCCGCGGGCGCCGACATGGTCGGGTTCGTCCTTTTTCCGCCGAGCCCGCGCAACGTTTCCCTGAAGCGCGCCGCCGCCTTGGCCAGGCGCGCCCGCGGCCGGGCGGAAACGGTTGCGTTGGTCGTCGATCTGCATACCGGCGGCATTGCGCAGGTTGCCGAGGAAATGCGGCCCGACTGGCTCCAGCTCCACGGCCGCGAGACGCCGGCGCGGGTCGGTGAAATCCGCGCCCTCTTCGGCGGCCGCATCATGAAGGCGATCGGCGTGCGCCTCGCAGGAGATGTCGCGCTGGCCGATCACTACCTCCCCGTGGTCGATCGCATCCTCTTCGACGCGAAGGCGCCGGAGGACTCCGACCGCCCAGGCGGTCACGGCCGCATGTTCGACTGGCATCTCCTGCGTTCGCGCAGGATCGAGGCGCCGTTCATGCTGTCCGGCGGCATCGACGCGCACAACCTCGCGGACGCCATCGCCATCACGCGCCCCGCCGGAGTCGATGTCTCGTCGGGCGTCGAGTCGGAGCCTGGAAAGAAGGACCCTGCATTGATCCGCGAGTTCGTCCGCGCCGCGCGCCGGATCGATTCGGGCTACGACGAACTGGCCGAGCGCGCGTCGACGCACGAAAGGTCTGCATCGTGACAGTCGCACCCAATTCGTTCCGCGTCGGTCCGGACGAGCGCGGCTTCTTCGGCCTCTATGGCGGCCGTTTCGTCGCCGAGACGCTGATGCCGCTGATCCTCGACCTCGAACGAGCCTATGAGGAGGCGCGGAACGATCCCGCCTTTCACGCCGAGCTTGCCGACCTCAGCACACACTATGCCGGTCGCCCGTCGCCGCTCTATTTCGCCGAGCGGCTCACGAAGCATCTCGGCGGCGCGAAGATTTATTTCAAGCGCGACGAGCTCAATCACACCGGCAGCCACAAGATCAACAATTGCCTCGGCCAGATTCTTCTCGCGCGCCGCATGGGCAAGACCCGCATCATCGCCGAAACCGGCGCCGGACAGCATGGCGTGGCGACGGCCACCGTCGCGGCACGCTTCGGTTTCCCATGCGTGATCTACATGGGCGCCACCGACGTCGAGCGGCAGAAACCGAATGTCTTCCGCATGCGCTTGCTCGGCGCGGAGCTGCGTCCGGTGACCTCGGGCAACGCCACGCTCAAGGACGCCATGAACGAGGCGCTCCGCGACTGGGTGACGAACGTCGAGAACACCTACTATCTGATCGGCACCGCCGCCGGCCCGCATCCCTATCCCTCCATGGTCCGGGACTTCCAGTCCGTGATCGGCCGCGAGGTGCGTGAGCAGATCGTGGAGAGGGAGGGCCGGCTCCCCGATGCTTTGGTCGCCTGCATTGGCGGCGGCTCCAACGCGATCGGCCTGTTCCATCCTTTCCTGGACGACAAGGACATTGCCATTTACGGGGTCGAAGCAGGCGGCCACGGCCTCAACGTCGAGAACGGCCACGCCGCCTCGATGACCGGCGGTCGGCCGGGTGTGCTCCATGGGAACCGGACATACCTGCTTCAGGACAGCGACGGGCAGATCCTTGAGGGACATTCCATTTCGGCCGGACTCGATTATCCGGGGGTCGGTCCCGAGCACGCCTGGTTGAAAGACACCGGCCGTGTCACCTATGTGCCCGCCACCGACAGGGAGGCGCTTGAGGCCTTCCAGCTCCTGACGCGGATTGAGGGGATCATCCCGGCGCTCGAGCCCGCCCACGCCGCCGCCCACGTGGTCAAGCTTGCGCCGACCATGCGCAGGGACCAGATCGTCGTCATGAATCTCTGTGGGCGCGGCGACAAGGATGTGTTCACTGTGGCCCGCCATCTGGGCATGGATATTGGATGACTTCCGGCATCCCGACTCGCATCGACCGCCGTTTCGCCGCATTGGCCGCCGAACATCGCCCGGCACTGATTGCGTTCGTCACCGCGGGCGACCCCGACTATGACAGCTCCCTTGCCATTGCAAAGGCATTGCCGGCCGCTGGCGCGGATCTCATAGAGCTGGGCATGCCTTTTTCCGATCCGATGGCCGACGGCCCCGCCATCCAAGCGTCGGGCCTGCGTGCCCTGAAGGCCGGCCAGACCATGCGGAAGACCCTGGCGATGGTCCGGGAGTTTCGCGCCGGCGACGACGCAACCCCGATCGTCCTCATGGGCTACTACAATCCCGTCTACAGCTACGGAAACGAGCGCTTCCTCGACGACGCTCGGGCGGCCGGCGTCGATGGGCTGATTGTCGTCGATCTGCCGCCCGAGGCCGATGACGAGCTGACGATCCCCGCGCTTGCCCGTGGCCTGAACTTCATCCGTCTCGCCGCGCCAACCACCGACGACCGGCGTCTGCCGCGCGTGCTCCAGAACACTTCGGGCTTCGTCTACTACGTTTCCATAACGGGCATCACCGGCGCGGCGGCCCCCGACGTGGCGAAGGTCGTCGCCGCGGTCAAACGGATCAAGGGGCACACGAAGCTCCCTGTCGCGGTGGGCTTCGGCGTTCGCACCGCCGCGCAGGCGAAGGCGATCGGCGAAGCCGCCGACGCCGTCGTTGTCGGCACTGCGCTCGTCGAGGCGGTACAGAAGTCGCTCGATGCCACCGGCCGCGCCACTGCCGCAACCGTCGGGGCGGTCACGGGCTTGGTGCGCGAGCTTGCGCAGGGCGTCGCCTCTGCCCGGCGCGCGAACGAAAGGGCACCCGCTTGAACTGGATCAACAATGTCGTCCGCCCCAAGATTCGCAGCCTCCTGAACAAGCGGGAGGTACGCGAGAATCTCTGGGTGAAATGCCCGGAGACCGGCGAGATGGTCTACGTCCGGGATCTCGTGAAAAACCACTACGTCATCGAGCATTCCGGCTATCACATGCGCATGAAGGCGCGCGACCGGCTGAACTATCTGTTCGGCGGGCCGGACTGGGAGGAAATCCCGTTGCCCGAGGTGACCTCCGATCCGCTGCGCTTTCGCGACGAGCGACGCTACACGGAGCGCCTGAAGGACGCGCGCGCCAAGACGGGCCTTCGCGATTCGGTGCTGATCGGCGCCGGCGTGGTGGAAGGCGTACCGCTGGTGGCCGGCGTGCAGGACTTCGAGTTCATGGGCGGTTCGCTGGGAATGGCGGCGGGTGAGGCAGTGATAACCGGGCTCATGACGGCGCGCGACCGCGAGCAGCCCTTCGTGATGTTCGCCGCCTCCGGCGGCGCGCGCATGCAGGAAGGCATACTTTCGCTGATGCAGATGCCGCGCACCACCGCCGCCGTGCAGGCGCTGCGCGAGGCGAAACAGCCCTACATCGTCGTGCTCACCAATCCGACGACCGGCGGCGTCACCGCCTCCTACGCCATGCTGGGCGATATCCACCTTGCCGAGCCTGGCGCCCTGATCGGCTTCGCCGGCCCGCGGGTCATCGAGCAGACCATCCGCGAGAAGCTGCCGGCCGGCTTCCAGAAGGCCGAATACCTTCTTGAGCACGGCATGGTGGACATGGTGGTCCACCGCCACGACCAGCGTCAGGTGATCGCGCGCCTTTGCCGGCTATTGCGCTCCGACAGAAGCGCCGCTAACGACACCGCGGCGTTGCCGGCAGCGCTTCAGGCCTGAGAGCCCGACCCGATATCGACGGAAAACGAGTATGGATCGTTCGAGCGCCATTCTTGAGCGCCTTCTGAGGCTGCACCCGCGCGAGATCGACCTGTCGCTCGATCGCGTACGGCGTCTTGCCGATGCGCTCGGCAATCCCGAACGGCGCCTGCCGCCGGTCGTCCATGTCGCCGGCACCAACGGCAAGGGCTCGACCACCGCATTCATGCGCGCGATGCTCGAGGCGGCCGGCAAGCGCGTTCACGTCTACACCTCGCCGCATCTTGTCCGCTTCCACGAGCGCATCCGCATCGGCGCCGCGACCGGCGGGGCCTTTGTCGACGACGAGGAGCTTGCCGATGCGCTCACCTATGTCGAACGCGTCAACGACGGCGCGCCGATCACCCAGTTCGAGATCACGACGGCTGCCGCATTCTTCCTGTTCGCCGAACATCAGGCCGACGTCACGCTGCTGGAAGTCGGGCTTGGCGGACGTCTCGACGCCACGAACATCGTTCCGCGGCCTCTCGCCTCGGTCATCACGCCGGTCTCTATCGACCATGAGAAGTTCCTGGGCGACACGCTCGCCGCCATCGCCTTCGAGAAGGCCGGCATCCTCAAGCCGCGCGTGCCCGGAGTAATCGCGCCGCAGGCGGAAGAGGCGCTGGCCGTGATCGAAAGGCAGGCCGCGCGAGAAGGCGCGCCGCTCTATGTCGCCAACCGGGACTGGGTCGCATTCTCCGAGCATGGGCGGCTGGTCTATCAGGACGGCGACGGCCTCCTCGACCTGCCGGCGCCGCATCTTGCAGGCCGGCATCAGTATTCCAACGCCGGCACTGCGATCGCCGCGCTGCGCCGCGCCGGCCTCAACCTGCCGACCGCCGCCATCGAGACGGGCCTTCAGACAGTGCAATGGCCGGCCCGTCTGCAACGCCTGACGTCCGGTGCGCTCGTCGGTCGCGCCGGCGCGGAGACCGAGCTGTGGGTGGACGGCGGTCACAATCCGGGAGCAGGCGCCGTGATCGCAGAGGCGATGGCTGACCTCGAGGAGCGTGTGCCGCGTCCGCTGGTGATGATCGTCGGCATGCTGAACACCAAGGACCCCGTAGGCTTCCTGCAGCCCTTCGCCGGGCTTGCCCGCCGCGTGCTGACCGTACCGGTTCCCTCCGACGCGGCGCGGGATACGGCCGAACTTGCGGAGATCGCGCGCCGGGCAGGGCTGGAAGCGGAGGCGACGGAGAGCGTCGAGGCTGCCCTCGACAGGATCGCCGCATCGAAGGATCTGGCGGCCTCGCCGCGCGTCCTGATTTGCGGCTCGCTCTATCTTGCCGGTCATGTGCTCGATCTCAACGGCACGCCGCCGGTTTGAAACGACAAAGGGCCGGGAACTCCCGGCCCTCTGTCATTCGGTCTGTTGCTTCGTCAGATGGCGCTCCTGATCCAGTCGGCGAGCCGGCCCTTGGGCTGCGCACCGATCTGCATCGACATCGGCTCGCCGTTCTTGAACAGGATCAGCGTCGGAATCGAGCGCACCCCGTAGCGGGTCGCGATTCGCGGGTTCTCGTCGACGTTGAGCTTGGCGATCGTCACCTTGCCGTTGAGCTCGGCAGAGATCTCCTCCAATGCCGGCGCAATCATTTTGCACGGCCCGCACCATTCGGCCCAGAAATCGACAACCACCGGTCCCGGCGCACCGAGCACGTCCTTGTCAAAGCTTGCGTCGGTTACCTTTGCGGTCGCCATGGAAGACCTCGAAAGCTGGAGGGGAGAGAAACCATTGCCGGAAAGGTAGGAACCGCCTGCCGTCGCGTCAAGGCAACGGCTCCATGCCGAAAAGCGGGGCTCCGAGGGCCTCGAGCGCCGAATCGGGAATTTCCATGAGCCGCGGCCCCTCGGTCCACAGGAGCGCGGCCGCGACCGGACGATTCGGGTAAAGCTCCCCGAGCGCCCGGCGATAGAGGGCGAGCTGCGCCAGATAGTCACGGGGCACCGCGCCAAGGTCCATGGGCGCAGGCCGGTTGGTCTTGAAATCCACAATGAGCACGCGCTCCGGCGTGACCGCGATCCGGTCCACCCGTCCGGCGACGACCGCATGCCCGCTCGCCGTGGGAAGCCTTCCGGCAATCTCGATCTCGGCGCGGCTCCCGGGCCCGAAGACTGCCGCGAAACGCGGATCGTCCATCACGGCCAGCACTTCCGCGGCAGTGGCGGTGCGCTCCTCGGCCGTCCAGTGTGCGGCCACGGATTGGAGATAGCGGGTCGCGGCGGCGGCCCGCATGCCGGCCGGAAGATCGGGGAGGGATTGCAACAGGCGGTGCACGACCAGTCCGCGCTCGAGCGCGGGGGCATTTTGCGGATCGAGCCGCGCCTCAAGCGCGTTTCTCCCCGCAAACGGCCGCGCTGCCTCCTCCGCGTCCGCCAGCGCCCGCGACGGCGAGAGCCGGCGCAGTGCCACAGGCGGTTCGGGCGCCGGCCTGTTGAGCCACGCCGGCAATGAAGTTTCCGTCGCTTCGCCTTCAGTTACCGGGACCGCCTCATGGCGCGGCGTGCTCCAGTCGCGGCGCCATTCGAAGGCCTCGCCCGTCGCGTCTTCCATCTGCCGCCACTCCCGCTCCAGGCCGCGCTGCACCAGCGCGTGCCACCCGGAAACGCGATCTGTGACCTGCCGTTTCGCGGTGCCGCACACGATCAGCCGGTCGCGTGCGCGCGTGAGGCCGACATAGAGAAGCCGCCGGTACTCATCGCGGGCGCGATCGCGAAGCCTGAGAATGTACGGCTCGATCGCGTCCGACATGTATTTTTGGCCGCGATACCACACGAGGGGCGAAGGTAACGCCGCATCCGGATCGTCGGTGAGCGCAACCACACGCGGATCGTGGCGGCCGTGCGTGGGTGGCGAACCGTCGTCGACCAGAAAAACGATATCCGCTTCCAGTCCCTTCGCGCCATGTACCGTCATCACGCGCACGTCGTCGCGGAACAGCGCCGGTTCGCGCTTGACTTCGGTCGCCGTGGTCCGGCTCCAGCGAAGGAAGCCTTGCAGCGAAGGCGTTTCGCTGCGCTCATAGGCAAGCGCCTGCGCAAGGAACTCGTCGAGAACATCCTCCGTTTCCGCGCCGAGCCTTGCCATGAAACGCCGCCGCCCGCCGTCGGCGCCGAGCACGCGCGCGTAGAAGTCGTGCGGCGGTCGGAAATCGGCCATGCGCCGCCAGGCTTCGAGTTGCCTGAAAGCCGCCTCGAAATGCGGCTCGGTTGCGACCGAGAGCGCCTGCCAGAGAGCGCCCTTCCGCTCGTGCGCCAGGCGGAAGAGATCGTCCTCGCCGATGCCGAAAAGCGGACTGCGGAGCAGTGCCGCCAGCGCGAGGTCGTCCTCCGGCAGAAGCATGACCTCGCCAAGCGCCAGCAGGTCGAGCACCGCAATGTGCTCGCCCATTTGCAGCCGGTCGGCGCCTGCAATCGGCACGCCGCGCTCCTTGAGCGCGCGGTTGATGGCATCGCTGAGCGCGCCGCGGCTGCGGGTCAGAACGAGAATGCCGCCGGCGCGGATCGGCTGGCCGTTGTCGAGCCGCGCACCGCTGCCGAGCCAGCCGTGGACTGTCTTCGCAATCCGGGCGGCAAGCTGCGCCTCGGGCGAATCGGCGCCGAGATGGTCGAGCGGCTCGTCCCAGGCGCCGGGCACGGGCTTCTCCGGCGGCTCGACCATCGGCCAAAACACTATATGGCCGGGCGCGTTGCGCCGCGCGGCAGCATGGACGGTCGGCCCGGCGTCCGACGACAGCCCGGCATGCGCCTCGGCTGCCGAGAACACCGCATCGACGCCCGCCAGAATATCGGGGCTCGACCTGAAGGAGACGTGGAGGGCGACCCTGGCGAACGCGGCGCCCGCCCCCTGCGCACGCCGGTGAAAGTCGTCGCGTACGCGGCTGAAGCGCGCCGGCACGGCGCCCTGAAAGGAATAGATGGATTGTTTCTCGTCGCCGACCGCGAAGATTGTGCGCACGTGATCGCTGGCGCCACGCCCGCTGAAGAACTCTTCGGCGAGCTTCACGACCACGTCCCACTGGCGCGGGCTGGTATCCTGCGCCTCGTCGACGAGAATGTGATCGATTCCCCGATCGAGCTTGTAGTGGACCCACTGGGCGGCATCGCGGCGCAGCAGCAGGTTGCCCGTCTTGACCACCAGATCGCGGAAATCGAGGAAGCCGCCGCGCGCCTTCCGCGCCTCGTAGTCCTGGATGACGGCGTCCGCCAGCCGTAGCATGGCGGCACTGGTTTCGAAAATGTCGGCGGTGGCGATACGGTCGAGAAGCGCCACGAGTCGGTCGTATTCGGCCAGCAACGCGTTTTCGTATCCCGCCCGTCGCATCGCCGCACTCACGAAGCTGTCGCGCTTGCGGGGTTCGCCCTGTGCGGTCAGGAAGATCGGCAGATAGGCCCGCCGCCGCGCCTCGTCGTCGTCGCTGTCCAGCATCCGCCGGATCGCCCGCAGCGTTCCGGCGTCCCGACCGGTCTTGCTGCCCGCCAGCGCCGCTGCAATTCCCCGAAGATCCCCGATCGAAAGCAACGAGCCGCCAAGAATCTCGGCGGCAAGCGCCGCGACGCTGTCGCCGGCGCCAAGGCCGAGCGCATCGCGAAGCGCGATCAGGGCCCGGTCGAGCGAACCCGCCGCCGCAATCCACGCATGAAGGTCGTCGCGGCGGTCTGCGAATTCCGTCACGGCGAGTTCGTACCCGCTGTCGCTGGCTCCGCCGACGACGGTCCTCAAGGCCTTGCCGAGCGCGCCTTCCGGGTCGCGTACCGCTTCTGCGAGAACGCTCCGGCGCGATTCCGCTATGAGTCCGGCGGCCTGCCGGTCGTCGAGCACCTCGAAGTGGCCGGCGACATTCGCCTCGAATGGAAACTGGTGCAGCAACCGCTCGCAGAATGCATGGATCGTCTGGATCTTCAGGCCACCGGGCGTCTCCAGCGCCCGCGCGAAAAGGCGCCGGGCGAGCGCAAGCGTCGCCGCCGAAGGATTCTTTCCCTCGATCTCCGCAACTCTCGTTGCGAGCGTGACATCGTCGAGCTGCGTCCACGCCGCGAGGTCCCCAAAAACGCGTTTCGCCATCTCCGCCGCGGCGGCCTTGGTGAAGGTGAGGCAGAGGATCCGGGCGGGATCGACACCGGCAAGAAGCAGCCGGATGACGCGCTGGGCCAGAACGTAGGTTTTGCCCGACCCGGCATTGGCCGCCACCCACGCCGAACGGTCCGGGTCTGAAGCCGCGAGCTGCGCCGCGCGCGTCGCCTCGTCGATCGAGAAGGCCGCGCCGCTCACACGTCGTCCTCCCCGGGAGAGAGCCGCCACTCCGCCACCCGCGCCAGATGGTCGTAATCACCCGGAAAGCGCAGTCGCTCGAACTGCGGCCGCGCGAGCGAGAGATAGCCGCGTTCCGGATTGTCATAGGCATCGATCAGCGCGCGCAGCTTCGCCAGCACCGCGTCGCCAACGGCGTCGGCGGTCCATCCCTTCTCGACGGCGCTCTTGTAGGGTTCGCCGCGCCGCACAAGGCCGAGGCCGAGCCAGGCGACGTCCGCGACGCGCCGCCCGGCGAGCGCGTCGCCGCCACGTTCGGCCAGCTTCGCGTCGAAGGCGCCCGCCCGCGCCATCGCGACTTCAAGTCCGAGCTGCGGGGCGAAGCCGGCAAGCACCTGCGCGGCGGAGGGCGGCTGGCCGGTCTTGAAATCGAGAATGTCGATGCTGCCGTCGCGCCGCAGATCGATGCGGTCGGCGCGCCCGCGCAGAACGAACGTGCCGCCCGGCGCCGCGATTTCCATGCGCCCGCCGATCTCGGCGAAGCGCGCCGCAATCTCCTCCGACCGTGCCGCCTCGAATGCAACGAACCAGCGGACGATCGCTTCGAAGCGGAGCCGCCATATCGCGTGCACTTCCGGAAAATGTTCGACCGACGCGAGCCCTTCCTGCGCCAGCTCGAGCAATCGCTTTTCGGCCGCTTTGTCGAAGGGACCGCGCCACTCCTCGACAAACTTCCCAAGGGTCTCGTGAACGAGATTGCCGCGCTCGCGCGCATCGGGTTCCTGCCCGATCGCCTCCAGCGGCTCCAGGCCGAGAACATGCCGCGCATAGATCGCATATGGGTCGCGCACCCATGTCTCGATCTCGGTGATCGAGAGGCTGCGCGGCCGCACCGCCACGGGCGGTTTCGGCTCGGGCCGTGCCTCACGACGCTCGCCGCGTGCATGTCCGTCGATCGCGCGCGCCAACGCAAGATAGCGTGCGCCGCGTTCCGTAATCTGCTGCATCGCAGCCTTGCCAGCCACGGCGCCGAGCCGCTGCAGCCAGCGCGAAGGCACCGTCGGTGCACCGGCGCGCCTTTCCGAGCGCGTCACGATCACGCGCGGTGACGACATCGCCTGAATGAAATCGTGTGCCGCAAGGCCAATCCGCCGCTCCGGCGCTTCGAGTCCGATCTTCGCCCGCATGGTCCGCGACAGCCAGGGATCGGTACGAATGGCCGCCGGCCAGACGCCCTCGTCGAGGCCCGCGAGAATCATGAGATCGACCGATTGCAGCCGCGCCTCCAGCGTGCCCCAGATGTGGATGCGCGGATCGGCGGTCGGCGGCGGGGTGACGCGCACATCGTCCATCGCCGCGACAAGGAACCCCGGATACTCTGCGAGCGTCAGCGGCAGGTCTCCGGCTGCGGGCTCCATCAATCCGGCGAGCAGGTCCGCCAGGGCCTCGCCGCTGCCCTTCGACCAGAACGCGGCATCCGAGCCGGTCTCGTCGCGTGTGACATGCCGGAGCGCGGTCATCAGCAGCCGCGTCGCTTCGGCGGCGGAAAGGTCCGGGTTGCTCTTCGCCGCTTCAAGCGGCTGCAAGGCAGTCGACATGCGCTGCGCAAGGCGCGCCGCCGCGTTCCATTCCGCGGCGCCAAGCCGGCGACGGCTGCGCGGAATCCGGCCGCCTCCAACCTTCGCGGACTCGACCGCGAGCCGCTGCACGTCGAGCTCCTCGGCGAGATTCGCCACGCCGCCCTTGAGCCGCGGATTGCGGAAGAGGGAAAGCTCGAGCGCACGCGCGGCGCGGCGGCACTCCTCCGCCTTCATGCCGAAACGGGCGAGGGGATGCTTGGCGATGGCGAGCAGCGTCACCGGATCTGCATTCGTGAGCACGCCGTCCACAACCAGCCGCGCCAGGATTGCCGGCGGCGTGTCGCGCAGCGCGGCACCGGCTGAATCGTCGATTTCAAGCCCAAACCGGGCCAGCTCCGCACTCACCCGGCGCGCGATGGTCCGGTCCGGCGTCACCAGCGCGGCCCGCGCCACGCCTTCCTCGATGCCTTCCCGCAGCGCAATGGCAATTGCCAGCGCCTCCTCCTGCTCGGAGGCGGCGACGATCAGGCAAAGGCCATCGAGCGCCGCGGGATCGGGCGAGATGCCTGCCCAGGCGTCGGTCGTCTCGGCCGGGCGCATGGCGGCTCCCATCAGCCGCGCACGCGGCGCAGCGGTCCGCCCAAGCGGCACGACATCGGAGCGCGGCGCGCCAAGCGCGGAGAGCAGGCGCTTCAATCCGTATTGCGGATGACTCGGCACAGGCGGCTCGCCGTCGCCGCCGATCGCCGCCCAGCCGGCCTCGTCGATGTCCTGATCGAGGCCGGGCAGCACCACCGCGCCAAGCGGCAGATTCGCGATCGTGCCGAGCAGCGTCGCCGTTGCTGGGATGGAGCCGGTGGAGCCTGCTGCGATGACCGGCGCTTTCGGCGGGTTCGCCTGCAGCCGCGCCGCCTCGGCGCGAATGAGGACATCGCGCCGCGCCACCGGATCGGCGCGCCCGCGCTCCTCAAGGTGCCGCGGCCAGTACTCGGTGACGATGCGCAGGAACTCCAGCGTCAGCGTCCAGTAGGCGGGATAGTCCTCCGGCGTCAGCGCTGCGAGCGCGTCCCAGGGGACGCCGGCGCTTTCCATCTCGTCGAGAAGGGCAGCGAGATCGCCCGCCAGGCGCAACGCATCACCCGCCGAGGCCGGAATGAGCAACGGCTCCCCCTCGTCGAGCGCAAGGACCTCCCGCCGCACGGTGCGGCCCCATTGGCGCACAAGCCGGGCCAGCGTGAGCCGCCGCTCGAGCCGGGAAATCGCCGGCGGCAACGCCAGGCGGTCGAACGCATCGCCTGCGTCCGGCGCGAGCAGATGGTCCGCCTCGTCGACATCGCCGATCGGCCGGATCCGGGGGAGCACCGTCATCCCCTGCGATCGCTCGACGAAGGCCTCCGCCAGCGCGCGCGCCGCACGGCGCGTCGGCACCAGGATGGACACATCCGCGATCGCGAGCGGATTGTCTGCGAGCCCGGGAATCGGACCGAATGTGCCCCCAAGCACCGCGTCGGCAAGAGTCGGCAGGAAGGGCGTGCCGGCTGGTATCGTATAGATGTGGGGCTTTGCCCCGCTCACTCAGGCCGCGCTTTCAGCGAAGCACAGCTCGGCTTCGCGGATGGCCTCCGGCGTTCCGACATGCAGCCAGATGCCGTCCATGCGTACGCCGTAAAGGCGCTCCCTCTCGATGGCGGCATCGAACAGCAGATTGAGCGAGAAGGCACCGTCCGGCGCGCCGGTAAAGAGCCGTGGGTGAAGAATGGCGGCACCCGCATAGACGAAAGCGGCGACCTGTCGCTCGCGCCGGCGCTGCACGCGCCCGGTCGGATCCATCGTGAAATCGCCCGGCCCTGAATAGCCGATTGCGGCGACCGTGGGCGCCAGCATCAGCAGAGCATCCATCCGTTCGGGATCGTAGGCCCGTGCAAGATGGTCGAGATTGGGCTGCATACCCTCGATCCAGAACGAGTCGGAGTTGAGCACATAGAAGGGATCGGGACCGAGTTTGGGCAGCGCGTTGGCGATGCCACCGCCGGTATCGAGCAGCTTCTTGCGCTCGTCGGAGATCACGATCTTCGGAAACCGACGCCGCGCCAGGTGCGCCTCGACGAGGTTGGGCAGGTAGTGGACATTGACCACCGCCGTCTCGACGCCCGCCATCTGGAGCCGGTCGAGCGCGTGGTCGATAAGCGCGCGCCCGGCAACCTCGATCAGAGGCTTCGGAACGGTTGTCGTGATGGGCCGCATGCGCTTGCCAAGCCCGGCAGCGAGAACCATGGCCGTCCTAGGTCTGAAGCGGGCCTCAGGCATGGGTCTGTCACCTCCGGTTTTGTGGCAGGGCCTTCTCATACCAGAGCGAAAGCGCCGAAAGAACGGGGTGGGTCAAAGCGCGCTGTAGATAACCTTCAACACGAGACAAGTGTTTGAGATAAAATGGCTTTCCGCCGACGGTGCCGAGGCGCGCGAACGCTCCCATCACCTTCATCGCGCGCTGTGCGGCGAGGATGGCATAGGCCTCATCGAAACCCCGCTCATCGAAACCCCCGCCGCGCCGGCGAAGGGACGCGTAGTGCGCCTTCAGTGCGGCTTCGAGCGCCGTCGGCACGTCGGCCCGCGCGTCCTGGAGGAGGGAGGCGACGTCATAGGCCGAGGGACCGTGGAGGGCGTCCTGAAAGTCGAGGAGGCCCACCCGGCGATGCCCCTGTCGCACCGGGAGCCAGAGCAGGTTGGGCGAATGGAAATCTCGGAGCACCCAGCTTGTCTCCGTCGCCAGGGCCCGCTCGATCGGCGCGACCCAGATCGACCGGAAGTCGTCGGCCGCAGCAGGCGAGAGGGAACGACCGGTCGCGCGAGGAACGTACCAGTCGATAAACAGCGACAGTTCGACCGACAATGCATCGGCGTCGTATGGAGGCAGCCGATAGATGCCCCCGCGCCACGCGATCTCCGCGGGCCGTTTCCGCAAATGGAGATTGGCAAGGACTTCCACTGCCGCACGATAGCGTTTCGGATCGGCCGCGCTGTCGCGCACAAGAAGTTCCGACCCGAGATCTTCCAGGAGCAGGAGCCCTGCATCGAGATCGGCGGCGAGAATCTCGGGTGCCGAAAAGCCCATATTGCGCAGCGCTTCGTCGACGGCGACGAATGGAACGACATCGACCGCGCGATGTGCGATCTTGTCGTAGTCGGTTGCCGCGCGTGCGGGCGCGTTCTGCAGCACGGCACGGCGCCCATCGGCGCGCACGCGTTCGTAGATGCGCCCCGAGGCATCGCCCTGGAGATGGCGCCGCGCGGCGCCCTCCCAGCCGGAGCGGTCGAGAAATGCGCGTATCGCACGGGTGCGGCCAATGCGCGCCGGCCACGCGCCGCCGCCGGAAAGCGTCGCGATGCGTCCATGCTCCGCGATGGCGAGCGCAATCGTCAGCGCTCCCGCCGGAAACCGCGCCGCGGCGCGCTCGGGCCATTCGACCAGCCTCGCGCCATCCAGGGCCGCCTCCTCGAAACCGATCTCGTCCAGTTCGGCGCCGTCGGAAATGCGATAGAGATCGAAATGCGCGATCCGCCGCCGACCCGCATCGTATGTCTGCACCAGCGTGAAAGTCGGGCTGGGTACTTCCAGCGCCAGATCGTCGGCGAACGCGCGGATGAGAGCGCGGGCGAAGGTCGTCTTGCCGGCCCCGAGCCCGCCAGCCAACCCGACGGTGTCGCCGGGCGCGAGCGTTGCCGCCACATCCTCGGCAAGGCGCGCGGTAGCCGCTTCGTCGGGCAGCGCGACGGTCAGCGGCCAATCGGCTTTCTCGGTAGGGTCGCGCGGTGCCAAGGGAGCCTGCGGCTGGAAGTCGATCGCGATCCTTTAGCGGTCTCCGGTCGCAAATGCGAGACGGGGAGCGGTCCTACTCGGCGGCCTCGATGATGGCGGCGGGCCGGACCGGCAGCCGTACCGTGACCGACGTTCCCTTGCCCTCGGCGGACCGGATCGCGACGGTGCCGCCGTGCAGCTCCACGAAGGCGCGGACGATGGAAAGTCCCAGCCCGGCGCCGCCGCGCGAACTGCCGCCGGCCCGGCTCGAGAAACGGTCGAAAGCTGTCGCGATGAAATCCTCGGGCATCCCGGCGCCTTCGTCGTCGACCATGAAGGCGATAAAGTCGCCCTCTCTCCGTGCCCCGATGGTCACCCTGCCGCCGGCCGACGAGAATCGCACTGAATTGGCCAGAAGATTGTAGAGGATTTGGCGCACACGTTTCTCGTCCGCGATGAAATGCCCGATATCGCGCGGCACGCGCATGTCGAGCCTGAGCCGCGCGCCCTCCATGCGTACGCGAACGCTTTCCACGGCCGAGACGACCACGGCGCGAATGTCCACCTCGCCCAGATCGAGCTCCATGATGCCCGCGTCCACGGTCGCCAGATCGAGAATGTCGTTGACGATGGCGAGCAGCGCATCGCTCGATGCCATGATGTAGCCGATATATTCGCGCTGCTTCTCGTTGAGCTGGCCGATTTTCGGATCTGCCATGAGTTGCGCAAATCCGATTATGTTGGTGAGGGGCGAACGCAATTCGTAGGAGACGTGCTGGATGAACGCGTTCTTGAGCTGGTCGGCGGCCTCCAGCGCGAGATTCTTTTCGGTCAACGCGCGCTCGACATGCACCGTCGCGGTGACGTCGACGAAGGTGACCATGGTCTGCCCCTCCGGGAGCGGAATGGTCGCATAATCGACTACCTTGCCGTCGAGCCGCTCCATGCGGCCCACGACGGAAGCGCGCTCCTCGTCGACGCCCGCGACGGCGACGGTGAGCCGATGCCAGTCCTCCTCCCTGTTGTGCAACCGGCGACAGCCGGCGATGAGTTCCGCGACATGCGGCCGCTCTGCCAGCCGCTTCCGATCGAGCCCCCAGATCTCGGCGAATGCCGGGTTGGTGAGGCGGACGCGGCCGTCCGAGCCGAACACGACCACCGCCTCGGCGAGATTGTCGAGCGTCTCGCCCTGCACGCGGATCAGCGCGTTGTAGCGGCTCTCCAGGTCGAGCCGCTCTGTCACGTCCTCATAGATCCAGGTGACGCCGCCATCGGGGTGCGGATTGGCGATGACGCGCAGCTTTTGGCCGTCGGGCATCACCCATAGCTGTTCCTTTGTCTCCAGCGAGAGGTAGGCGGACAACAGGTCGGCCTTCCAGGTTCGGTAGTCGGCCTGTTCCGGCAATCTGCGCTCGGCGCGCAGCCAGTCGAGAATTTCGCCATCCTCGGGCATCGATTCCAGGAATGCCGTGTCGAGGCCGAACAGCGCGCGATAGGCGGCATTGTAGGAGCGGAGCTTCCGGTCCGGGCCGAAAATCGCCACGCCGGCCGCGAGTTGATCCAGCGTACGGGCGTGAAAATCCACGAGCCGGTCGAGCGCCGCCCGCGCGGCGGCAACCTCGGTCGCATCGATCGCAATTCCCGCGCCGACGCCGGAACCGGCTACCGCGGTCACGTCGAACTGACGCCGCTCGCCGCCGACAACGGCGCTCACGCGCCGCCGGACGGGCTGACCGTCCGCCCCGCCGGTGCGGATCGCATCGCGTGTAACGGCATCGAGGAATTCGAGCCCGTGCCGGGCTGCCTCGTCGGCCGACACCGCGTCGACCGCTTCGGCGAAGCGGCGGCTCACCCAGACAAGGCGGCCCGCCGCATCGCGGAGCCATGCGGGCGTGCCGGCGGCATCGAGCACGGCTTCGAACGCGGCGACGGTCTCCGAGAGGCTGCGCACCTGCGCCTCGAGCCTGGTGACCGTGAGTCGGTCTCCTGTAAGCTCGCGAAAACGTACCAGTGCGAGGCCGCCGGCCGTGCGGCCGCAGGCTTCCAGCGCGCCGCCCTCCGGCGTGGTCACGGGCAACTGAAAGCCCTCGCCGCGCTCGCGCAGACGAGCGATTGCCTGATCGAGCAATAGCGCGGAGTCGGCATCGAGCCATTCGTTGAACGCGACGAACGCGGCAGGTTCCTCCGGTACTCCCGGAACCGGCGGCAGGACGCCGATCGCCCGTGGCGGCACATCCGGCGCTTCGAAGGCGACGAGGCGATCGCCGGAGATATCGATGAACGCCTCCACGCGTTCGGCGGAGGCCTTGAGGTCGGCGGCCTCGAGACGGAGACGTTGGTTTTCGCGTGCGGTCTCGTCCCGCGAGCGGATGAGGGTGATGGTGCTGGCGACGGCGAACGTTATTGCGCCGATCAGCGCGCTCAGTATGACGACCTCGGCGGCGCTGATGCGGAAGAGGAGATCGCTTACCGGATTAGCTGCGGCGGGCCCGCAGCAGAAGGCGCCGGCGAACGCGGCCGCGGCAAAAGCGGTCCGGCCTGCGGACGGCGCAAGGCCGATCGCTGCCGCGATGCCGTTCGCTCGGCGCATTTGAATTGGCCCCTTCCCGCCGCCCGGGAGACGGACGGGGCCGCCGCCGCCAGCCCGCCCGAATCACCCGAAATGTAACGGATAGGGAAGGGTGCATGAATCCTTCCCGGCTGCCAAACGGCGATCGCGGTCGCACTGTTGCGACCGCGCCGCGGTTCTCGGAAAAAATATTGCCGGGAAGGGCCGTCAGTACCGGTATGTTTCCGGCTTGAATGGCCCGGTCTGCGACAGGCCGAGATACTCGGCCTGCTTCTCCGTGAGCCTGGTCAGATTCGCCCCGATCTTGGCAAGGTGCAGCGCGGCGACCTTCTCGTCGAGCTGCTTCGGCAGCACATAGACCTTCTTCTCGTAGGCTTCCGGGCGTGTCCAGAGCTCGATCTGGGCGAGCGTCTGGTTGGTGAAGGATGCCGACATGACGAAGCTTGGATGCCCCATCGCATTGCCGAGATTCACGAGCCGGCCCTCCGAAAGGAGAATGATGCGCTTGCCGTCGGGAAACTCGATCTCATCCACCTGCGGCTTGATGTTGTGCCACTTGTAATTTCGGAGCGCGGCGACCTGGATTTCGCTGTCGAAGTGGCCGATGTTGCACACGATCGCACGGTCTTTCATCGCGCGCATATGCTCGATCGTGATCACGTCGACATTGCCCGTGGCGGTGACGAATATATCGGCGCGCGGTGCCGCCTGTTCCATCGTCACGACTTCATAGCCTTCCATCGCCGCCTGCAGCGCGCAGATCGGATCGATCTCCGATACCATCACGCGGCAGCCTGCGTTGCGAAGGCTCGCGGCAGATCCCTTGCCGACATCGCCGAAGCCCGCAACCATCGCCACCTTGCCGGCCATCATCACGTCGGTGCCCCGGCGGATGCCGTCGACCAGGCTCTCGCGGCAGCCGTAGAGATTGTCGAACTTCGATTTGGTGACCGAGTCGTTCACATTGATTGCAGGAAAGAGCAGAGTGCCTTTCTTCGCCATCTCGTAGAGGCGGTGGACGCCCGTCGTCGTCTCTTCCGTCACGCCGCGGATGTTCCGGGCGATCTGCGAATACCAGCCGTGCTTGTGCTTGAGGCGCTGCCTGATCGCCGCGAAGAGGATTTCCTCCTCCTCGTTGCCCGGCTTGTCGAGAAAAGCCGTGTCGCCGTCCTCCGCCCGCTTGCCGAGATGCACCAGCAGCGTCGCATCGCCGCCGTCGTCGAGAATCATGTTCGGCGTGCCGCCGTCGGCCCACTCGAAAATGCGGTGCTGGTATTCCCAGTAGTCTTCCAGCGACTCGCCCTTGATGGCGAACACCGGCGTGCCGCCGTCGGCTATCGCCGCGGCGGCGTGATCCTGCGTCGAATAAATGTTGCACGAGGCCCAGCGGACCTCCGCCCCGAGCGCCTTCAACGTCTCGATCAGCACGGCGGTCTGGATGGTCATGTGCAGCGAGCCGGCGATCCGCGCACCCTTGAGCGGCTGTTTTGGGCCGTATTCGGCCCGTACCGCCATGAGGCCGGGCATCTCGGTCTCGGCAATATCGATTTCCTTGCGGCCCCAGGACGCGAGGCCGATATCCTTGACTGCGTAATCCATGGAACGCGGCGTCCTTTTCGGGAAAGTGAGGCGCCCTTATAGCGGAGCGGGTCGCCCGCCGCAACAGGGATATAAAGATATCTTTATATGATGTCGTCCGGCTTGCGCGGCTGCCCTTCCGCCGCCACTTGGATCGGGTGGCGAAAAGGAGCGAAGATCATGGCAAAGCACCGCACTCGGAACGATCTGCCGTCAAACGCCAAATCCGTGGCCATCGACCTTCTCAATCGGCGCCTCGCCGATACGATCGATCTCGCTCTCGCCACCAAACAGGCCCACTGGAATCTCAAGGGTCCGCAATTCATCGCGATCCATGAGATGCTCGACGCCCTGCGATCGGATCTCGATCGGAGCACCGACACGATGGCCGAACGCGCCGTCCAGCTCGGTGGCACTGCGCTCGGGAGCCTCCAGGCGGTCGGCAAGGCGACGACGCTGTCTCCCTATCCGCTCGACATCTATGCCGGCCGCGATCATCTCGAGGCACTCATCGAGCGATACGGCAAGGTGGCCAATGCCGTCCGCAAGGCGATTGACGAGGTGTCTGAGGCCGGCGACATGACCACGGCCGACGTGTTCACCGAAGTATCCCGCGGCCTCGACAAAGCGCTCTGGTTCCTGGAAGCGCACGTCCAGGAGAAAGGCTGATCGTCCTATTCCTCCTCGCCGAAATTTCCGCTGACAAGTTCGGCGAGGGCGGTGAGAGCCGCCTCGGCCTCCGGTCCGGTCGCGGAGATGCGCAAGGTGGTTCCGGGCGCTGCCGCGAGCATCATCAACCCCATGATCGAGGTACCGCCGACGGTGTGACCGTCGCGCGATACGGTAATCGCGGCGTCGAAACGCTCCGCGCATTGAACGAACCGTGCGGCCGCCCGCGCGTGGAGTCCTCGCCGGTTGGCGATCACCACATCGCGCGACAGGATCGTCTCTTCGCCCACCGCGTTATTTGCCGGCCAGGACCTGGCTCGCGACGTTGATGTATTTGCGGCCGGCTTCCTGTGCGTCGGCGACAGCGCCTGCGAGCGGCTTTTCCGCTCGCACGCTTGCCAGCTTGATCAGCATCGGGAGGTTGACGCCGGCAACCACCTCGATCCTGTTGGGTTCCATCACCGAGATGGCGAGATTGGACGGCGTTCCGCCGAACATGTCGGTGAGCACGATGACGCCGGACCCGTCGTCCACCTTTTTCACGGCGTCGAGGATGTCCTGACGTCGGCGCTCCATGTCGTCCTCCGGTCCGATCGCGATCGTTTCCAGATGGCTCTGCGGGCCGACGATATGTTCGAGCGCAGCGCGGAATTCCACAGCCAGCCGGCCGTGGGTAACGAGGACAAGCCCGATCATGCGACCACTGGTTCCCCGGTTTTCCTGGAGCCGGCGCGTGGCCGTTTCCTCGCAGGCCGCCCAATTTCCACGGATCGATTCCGCAACGCAAGAGACTTTTCCGCACGTGCTCTGTACAGCTTGACCTGCGGCAGGCGCTCGACGGCCAGCATGACGCGTGTCGGCCCATCGGCGACGCCGATGGGCAGAAGAATCCGGGGGATGACCGCCCCGCAAAGCTCTGTCTCCCTCTCGGCGGCGCCAGGCAGGCGCGGCGCCGCCCCGGCCTCGACAAGGTCGACGACGAGCGCAATTGCGGCGGACCGAAGATACGGGAAGGGAAGCAGGCCCTGGCCGCGCACCTCCAGAAGTCCCGCAATCTCCGGGGGCGCGCTCGCGCGGAGCCGGCCGTCGCCGGCAGACAGGACGACACGGTCGTCGGCGACCAGCCGGTGCCTCTTGCGATCGGCCATGATGAGTCCGAGCGCCAGCGCCGACTTGCCGCTGCCGGATCGGCCGCGGATCAGGATGCCGGCCGCGCCGAGCGCGACGGCCGTTGCGTGGATCGTTTGCGCCGCTGCCGGACGCCTCATGCGGCGGCCGGAATGCGCAGGACGAACCGGGCGCCGAGGATCTCCGGCTCACCGCTTTCGCCGGGGCGCCGCGGTCGCACACGGTTCTCCGCCCAGATGCGGCCCCGGTGGGCCTCGACGATCTGCTTGGTGATCGACAGGCCGAGGCCCGAATTCTGCCCGAACGACTCCGCGTCCGGCCGGTCGGTATAGAAGCGCTCGAATATCCGGTTGATGGCGTCCGGACGAATGCCCGGACCGTCGTCGTCCACCGTCACCTCGACCATGGAGCCGACGCGGCGGAGCGCGATTCGCACGGTTCCGTCCTTCCGGCAGAAAGAGCGCGCATTGTCGATCAGGTTGTTGAACACCTGTCCGAGGCGGCTCTCGTGTCCGATGATGTAGTAGGCGTTGCGTTCGGCCGGCGCGATGTCCACCTGAATGCGCGGCCCGTCGGCGCCGGAAAGCTCGGTCGCGACATTCACCACTCCCCGCACGACCTTGGTGAGATCGATGGGCACGGCGTCCTGCCGCGCCAGCTCGGCATCCAGACGCGATGCGTCCGAGATGTCGGTGATCAGCCGGTCGAGCCTGCGCACATCGTGCTGGATGATGGCTGTCAGCCGCTCTTTTGCCTCCGGCGTCCTGGCGAGCGGCAGCGTTTCGACCGCGCTCCGCAGGGAGGTGAGGGGGTTCTTGAGCTCGTGAGAGACGTCGGCAGCGAAATTCTCGATGGCCTCGATTCGGTTGAACAGCGCGCGCGTCATGTCGCGAAGCGCCTGCGACAGGTGTCCGATCTCGTCGCGCCGGTGGGTATAATCCGGTATCTGCGGACGCGAGCGCACACCGCGGCGCACCCGGTCGGCGGCATCGGCAAGCCGGCGAAGCGGCGCCGCGATCGTGCCGGCGAGCACGATCGACAGAAGCACGGTGACGACTGCGGCAACGACGAACACACGCACGATTGCCAGCCGCTCGTTCTGGACGATCTCGTCGATGTCGCCGCCCTGCGTTGACAGGAGGAGCGTTCCGAGCACGGCGCGGAAGCGCTGGATCGGCACCGCAACCGACACGATCAGCTCACCCCGGTCGTTGAGCCGCACGACGTTCATGGGTGTCCCGTTGAGAGCGCTGACCACCTCCGGATAGGCCTTGCCGTTGCCGGCGCCGATCTCCTGATAGATCGGCATGTCGCCGCGCAACTGGAGGCGCAGCCACCCCCACAGCGTGTCCAGGGGCGATTGCCGCGCCGCCTGCGGCGGCGGCAGATCCAGCGTCAGCACCTGGCCGCGCGAATAGAGGTGCCGGGAGTCGACGACCAGGATGCCGTCGCGGTCGTAGATGCGGGCGCGCGTCCGTGTCGGCGAAATCAGGCGCCGCAGGATCGGTGCGACGCGCTCCGGATTGATCGGGAAATCGAGGCCCTCGATTGGCTGGTCGAACGGGGACAGACTCTCGCCCGCCTTGAGTTCAAGCAGCTTGTCCGGATCTATCGTTATCGTGTTGGTCTCGACTGTCGCCGAGGCAGCGATGGCGCCGGCGATGATCTCGCCCTGCGTGGTGAGACTCTGCACGCGCGCGTCGATCAGGCCGGCGCGGAACTGGTTGAGGAACAGGATGCCCGAAACGAGCACCAGCAGTGCAGCGAGATTGAGAACGATGATTCGCCGCGTGATGCTGGAGAATGCGTGGATGCTGACGAATCGCCAGAAGCGCAACCACACGCGCCGCAGTGCCCGCAGGCGCGGACGCAAGCTGCGCGACCGGATAACGCTTCCGCTCTCTGCCCTGACCGCCATGCCTTCCGCTCTGCCCGAACACTCCGGACCGCATCGGACCGTCGGCGCCGGAGCGCCGGCTTGACGGGACGCCCCTGACTTACGCTTCCTTGAACCGGTAGCCGACGCCGTAGAGAGTTTCGATCATATCGAAGTCCGCGTCGACCACCTTGAACTTCTTGCGCAAGCGCTTGATGTGGCTGTCGATCGTCCGGTCGTCAACATAGACCTGATCGTCGTAGGCCGCATCCATCAGGGCGTTGCGGCTTTTGACCACGCCGGGTCTCTGGGCGAGGGCGTAAAGAATGAGGAATTCGGTCACCGTCAGGGTCACCGGCTGGCCGTTCCATGTGCAGGTATGCCGCTCGGGGTCCATCGAGAGGGCGCCGCGCTCGAGGATGCGCGTCGTGTCCTCCGTTGCCTTCTGCCCGGCGGCAGCGGATGTCGCGTCGCGCGGCTGCGCGCGGCGAAGCACCGCCTTTACGCGCTCGACGAGCAGGCGCTGCGAGAACGGCTTCTTGATGAAATCGTCGGCCCCCATCTTCAGGCCGAACAGCTCGTCGATCTCGTCGTCCTTGGACGTCAGGAAGATGACGGGCATGTCGTTCTTCTGGCGCAGGCGCCGCAGGAGTTCCATTCCGTCCATCCGCGGCATCTTGATGTCGAGGATGGCAAGATCGGGTGCGCTGCCCTGAATGCCGTCCAGCGCGGAGGCGCCGTCTGTATAGGCCTGGACCCGATATCCTTCGGACTCCAGCGCTATCGAAACCGATGCAAGGATATTGCGATCGTCGTCGACAAGGGCGATCGTCGGCATGGGCAGGCTCCCTTTACCGCGCCGCGCGAGCGGCCAGATGCGCCTTTGGCTTCAGAAATGCGCGCAAAATGTGGCACCAAGCTTAACCGATAAGCCGCGGTGGCGCTATCGATGCCAAGGCTGCCGCTACCTTTTGGCAGTTTGAGGGTAAATGACGCAAGAAATTGTTTTTGCCCCGGTTTTTGGGGCTCACGGCCGCCATGGGCATGCCTGAAGGCCCGCCTGCCCGCCAAGACGAGGGGTACGGTCCCACCGACCGGGCGCTTGTCGAGGTCGCCTGCACCCTCCTCAAGGAGGCCCGCTCGGCGGCACTTGCGACGCTCATGCCCGACGGGATGCCCTTTGGGTCGCTGGTATCGGTTGCCATGGGGGCCGATGGCGCGCCGCTCATGCTGCTTTCGCGGCTTGCCGTCCATACAGCCAATCTGGAGCGCGACGCGCGGGCTTCCTTGTTGATTGCGGCCGCGGCTGCAACCGGGAATCCGCTTGCCGACGCGCGGATCACCCTGACCGGTACGGCGTTTCCCGTCGGCAACGATGCCGCGGCGCGCGAGGCCTTCCTCGCGCGACATCCCGAGGCCGCAGCCTATGCGGATTTCGCCGATTTCGCGTTTTTCCGGTTCCGTACCCTTGGCGCCCACATGGTCGCCGGTTTCGGCCGCATCGGGGATATTCCCCCGTCGGAGCTCGGCTTGCCAAGTCACTGAGCCGTCTGACTGTTTCAGCCCAGAGGGCGCGTCAGGTTCGCGCACGGGGCGATTTTTCGTTGCCTATACCTCACCTGGCGCTTACCTACAGCCAACCGGGGGGTCGGGCTTTCCCGGTCGAAGGACAGGTGAGGAGCGTGACGGAACTACGCAACGCCGCCGATGTGGCCGCCGCGATCAGAAACGCCGCCCGGCTGCACTCGAACATGACGACGGCGCAACTCGTTGAGGCGGCAATCGCGCGCCGCGAGGGGATGCTTGCCGAGGGCGGCGCGCTTGCCGTGGAGACCGGTATTCACACCGGCCGCTCGCCAAAGGACAAGTTCATCGTTCGCGATGCCACGACGGCCGACACCGTGTGGTGGGCGCAAAACAACGCCATGGAGCCGGAACACTTCGCGGCGCTACTTGCCGATTTCCTGGAATACGCCGCGGGCCGCGATCTGTTCGTCCAGGATCTCTGTTGCGGCGCCGACCCGTCCAGCCGGATCCGGACCCGTGTCTTCGCCGAGTACGCCTGGCACGCGCTCTTCATCCGCAATCTGCTGATTCGCCTGCCGGCTGCCGAACGCGCGGGCTTCGTGCCCGATCTCACCATCGTCGATTTTCCGGGCTTTCGCGCCGATCCGTCTCGGCACGGCTGCCGGACGGAGACCGTGATCGCCTGCGATTTCACGCGCGGCATCGTCCTCATCGGCGGCACCTCCTACGCCGGCGAAATGAAAAAATCCGCCTTCACGTATCTCAATTTCATCCTGCCCCCGCAGGGCATCATGCCGATGCACTGCTCGGCAAATGTCGGACTCGCGGGCGACACGGCGGTATTCTTCGGCCTGTCCGGCACCGGCAAGACCACCCTGTCGTCGGACTCCACGCGCATCCTTGTCGGTGACGATGAGCATGGCTGGGGGCGGCACGGCATCTTCAATTTCGAAGGCGGCTGCTACGCCAAGACGATACGGCTGTCGGCTGAAGCAGAACCGGAGATTTTCGCCGCCACCCGACGCTTCGGAACGGTTCTGGAGAATGTGGTCGTCGACCCACAGACCCGGCAGATCGACTACGATGACGACAGCCTGACCGAGAACACGCGCGCCGCCTATCCGCTCGATTTCATCGCCAATGCGAGTGAAAGCGGCCGCGCCGGCCACCCGCGCAATATCGTATTCCTGACCGCGGACGCCTTCGGCGTGATGCCGCCGATCGCCAAACTGTCCCCGGCGCAGGCGATCTACCATTTCCTCTCCGGCTATACGGCGAAGGTGGCAGGAACCGAGAAGGGCGTGACCGAGCCGCAGGCGACCTTCTCGACCTGCTTCGGCGCGCCCTTCATGCCGCGCAATCCGGCCGAATACGGGCGCCTGCTTCGCGATTTCATCGCCACCCACGCGGCCGATTGCTGGCTGATCAACACCGGCTGGACGGGCGGTGCCTACGGCACCGGCCGGCGCATGCCCATCCGCGTGACCCGCGCGCTGCTTGCCGCCGCCCTCGATGGTTCGCTGCGCGACGCGCGATTCTATGTCGACCGCAATTTCGGCTTCCTCGTGCCCACCGATATGCCGGGGATCGAGCCCCACCTTTTCCATCCGCGCAAGACCTGGGCGGACAAGGCCGCCTACGACGCGCAGGCAGCGAAGCTCGTCGGGATGTTCGTCGACAATTTCGGCAGGTTCGAAACCTCCGTCGACAACGACGTGCTGGCTGCGGCACCCCGGGTCGTCACGACACCGTGACGCGAAAAAAGCTCGCGGGCGCGCGACGCATGTCGTAGAATTCCACCGTCGGATCGTTCCGGCTCCGGAGAATTTTGACAGACGGGAACGCGGCCTCGGGACCGTGTGACCCACGCATCTTCCGGCAGCGATCCGAATGCTTGGATACGTCCGGCAAGCGGGCTGGGGGCTTGGCGCCAGCACCCCGTGCTGCATGGAGGTATCGATGGAATACAAGACAACTGACGAACTTCAGCGCATCGCCGAACGGCATGGAGAAGCCGCGGCCGGTACGATGAGCCGTGAGCAGCGTCTCCAGCGCTGGGTGGAGCTGCTGCGGGCCCAGGCAGGCCGCACGCTGCGCACACTCCACGGAACCGAATACCAGCCACCCGAAGTCCGCGACGCCATGCGCGAGGACGACTCGCCGATCTCGGTCGCCTTTGCCGATCCGATTCTGCGCCTTCAGGGTCTCAGGGACGACACCTATGGCGAAGCAAAGCGGTTCTTCGATCTGAAGGACCGCGAGATGCACCACATCCTCTGCTATTGCCACCTCGGCGCGTCGATGACGGCCGAATCGGCGGCGGCAAGGATTGCCGCGATCGCGGCGCCGCCGGCGGGAATAATCGGTCAGGCCTGGAGGGTCCTCGCCGGCTGATGCGGAGGCAGCGCAGACGAAACGGCCGGCGCCATGCCGGCCGTACTGCTTTTCGGGCGCTACGGAAACCGGGACGGATCAGCCCGCGGCCTGTTCCTGCTCGCGCCGCTCCGGCTTCTTCTCCGGCTGCTTGATTTCCTCGCCGGTCGCCTGGTCGACGGCCTTCATCGAAAGCCGCACCTTGCCGCGCTCGTCGAAGCCGAGAAGCTTGACCCAGACCTTATCGCCCTCCTTGACCACATCGGATGGCTTGGCGACGCGGCCCTGTGCCATCTGCGAGACGTGGACGAGCCCGTCCTTGGCGCCGAAGAAGTTCACGAACGCGCCGAAATCGACCACCTTCACCACCGTGCCCTGATAGATCATCCCGACCTCGGGCTCTGAGACGATCGACTTGATCCAGTTGAGTGCCGCCTGGATCGCCTTGGAGTCGGCAGATGCGACCTTGACGGTTCCGTCGTCAGAAATATCGACCTTGGCTCCGGTCTTCTCGACGATCTCCCGGATCACCTTGCCGCCGGAGCCGATGACCTCGCGGATCTTGTCGGTCGGGATCGTAATGACCTCGATCCGCGGCGCGTACTCGCCGAGTTCCGGCCGCGACTGCGACAGGGCCTTGGCCATCTCGCCGAGGATGTGCATGCGCCCGCGCTTGGCCTGGCCGAGCGCGACCCGCATGATTTCCTCGGTGATGCCGCGGATCTTGATGTCCATCTGAAGGGAGGTGACGCCTTCCTCCGTGCCGGCGACCTTGAAATCCATGTCGCCGAGATGGTCCTCGTCGCCGAGAATATCGGAAAGCACCGCGAATTCCGGGCCTTCCTTGATCAGGCCCATGGCAATTCCCGCAACCGGTCGCTTCAGCGGTACGCCCGCGTCCATGAGGGCCAGCGAGGAACCGCACACGGTCGCCATCGACGACGACCCGTTCGACTCGGTTATCTCCGAGACGACGCGGATCGTGTAGGGAAACTCATGGTGTGGCGGGAGCACGGGCCGGATTGCCCGCCAGGCAAGCTTGCCGTGACCGATCTCGCGCCGGCCCGGCCCGCCCAGGCGTCCGGTCTCGCCGACCGAATAGGGCGGGAAGTTGTAATGCAGCATGAAGGTTTCTTTGTATGTACCCTGCAGCGCATCGACGAATTGCTCGTCGTCGCCCGTGCCGAGCGTCGCCACGGCAAGCGCCTGCGTCTCGCCGCGCGTGAACAGCGCGCTTCCATGCGTGCGCGGCAGCACCCCGACTTCCGCCACGATCGGCCGGACCGATTCCAGATCGCGCCCGTCGATGCGGATGCCGCGGTTGAGGATGTCGCCGCGAACTATTGTTTTTTCGAGCTTCTTGAACAGCTCACCGATAAGCTGGGGAGAGGGGACGTCGGCGGCGCCCTCGGGCGCCAGCGTCGCGACGACGCGCTCCCTGGCCCGGTCGATCGCCGCGCGGCGTTCCGTCTTGCCGCCGATTGCATAGGCAACGCGAAGATCCTCTTCCGCGATCCGCCGGACCTGGGCATAGAGCGCGGATTGGTCGGCGACAGCCACTTGCCGCGGCTCCTTCGCCGCCCGCTCGGCGAGCCGGATGATTGCATCGACGACCGGCTGGAACTCGCGGTGTCCGAACATGACCGCGCCCAGCATGTCCTCCTCGGATAGCTCCTTCGCCTCCGACTCCACCATCAGCACCGCGTCCGCCGTGCCGGCAACCACCAGATCGAGCGTCGATTCGATCATCTCGTCGATCTGCGGATTGAGTACGAAGGTGCCGTTGATGCGGCCGACGCGCGCTGCGCCGATCGGACCGAGGAACGGTACGCCGGAGATCGTCAGCGCCGCCGACGCGGCGATCATCGCAACGATGTCGGGATCGTTTTCCAGATCGTGCGACAGTACCGTCGCGATTATCTGGGTCTCGCATTTGAAGCCTTCGGCGAACAGCGGCCGGATCGGCCGGTCGATCAGGCGGGAAGTCAGCGTTTCCTTCTCGGTCGGGCGCCCCTCGCGCTTGAAGTAGCCGCCGGGAATCTTGCCGGCGGCGAATGTCTTCTCCTGATAGTTCACCGTGAGAGGAAAGAAATCGATTCCCGGCTTCTCTTCCTTGGCGGCGACAACGGTGGCGAGCACGCTCGTCTCGCCATAGGTGGCCAGCACCGCACCGTCGGCTTGCCGGGCGAAGCGCCCGGTTTCCAAGACGAGCGGCCGCCCGCCCCAGGTGATTTCGATCTTATGGATATCGAACATGGCTTTTCCCTTGTGTGGTCGATGGCCGCCCGGGAAAGCCATGGTCAAGACGGCGGGAGGCTCTCGCGTCGAAAGCATCCGGCGATCCTGCCCATGGCCGGCCGTGAGCGTCCACGGCGCGCGCCGGCCCCTGCCGCCGCGCGGGTCTGTTGCGCCGCCTCAGCGCCTGATGTCGAGGCGATCGATGATCTTCCTGTAGCGCTCCTCGTCGATTCTCTTGAGATAGTCGAGGAGGCTGCGCCGCGCGCTCACCATTTTCAGGAGGCCGCGCCGGGAATGATTGTCCTTCTTGTGGGTCTTGAAGTGCTCGGTGAGATTCGCGATGCGCTCGGTGAGCACCGCGATTTGCACCTCCGGCGATCCCGTGTCGCCGTCCTTGGTGGCATATTGCTTGATCAGTTCCCCCTTGCGGGCGGCTGCGATCGACATCGGAGATCCTTTCTCAAATTGCCGGTCTGCGTGCCGGCTTGCCTCGCGTTCCGCGCCTTCGCGAACCGTCTTGCGATAGGGAGGCGTTCGGCCGCTTTGCCCGGCAATGCCGGGCTCCGGAGGTTCCTGGGCCAGTGCCGGGATGTCGTCCAGCACGGTCGCGAACCGCCGGCCCGCCGCGACGTCGCGCCGGGGTGCGCGGAATATACTCGAAGCGCCGGATATATCCAGAGCCATCGTGCCCGCAAGCGAAGGGCAGAATACCTGAGGAATCCGGCTATCGCCCCTGTCCGAAGACCCGTTTCGGCCGGAATTCGCCTGCGGCAACCTCGCCGATTGCGATGGTCCGCCCCTCCGAAATTGCATAGGCGGGTCCCGGCGGCGGGATCTGCGTCCCGCGGATGAGCACCGGTTGCCCCCGCGCGATGCGCATCGCCGCCTGGTTCCCGACGGTGACCGCGGCGATGTCGCCAAGCGCGATGTCGATCGGGAAGAGCAAACGGTCGCAACCGGCGGGCCCTTCGGACGCCGCGATTTCGCGCAGTGCGGAAAGCCCGACCGCGGTCGCCTCGTCGAAAGGGCCAACCGCGAGCCGCCGCAACGCCGAAACGTGTCCGCACGTGCCGAGCGCGCGACCGAGGTCGCGGGCAAGCGCGCGCACATAGGTGCCCTTGCCGCACTCCGCCTCGAACACGGCAGTGTCGTCGTCCGGCTGCGCCACGAGCGCCAGCCGATAAACGCATACCGGGCGCGGCTCGGTCGTCACCGGCTCGCCGCCGCGTGCAAGGTCGTATGCCCGCTCGCCTTCGATCTTGATCGCCGAAAAGGCGGGCGGCGCCTGCATGATCTCGCCTGTGAACCGGCCGAGCATGGCCGTTATTTCGGCCGCGGTCGGCCGCCGGTCGGAATGTGCGGATGGCGCCCCCTCCGCATCGTCCGTCGTCGTTTCAGTCCCCCATCGCACCGAGAAGCGGTAGACCTTCCGCGCATCCATGACGAAGGGTACGGTCTTGGTCGCATCGCCGAGTGCTATCGGCAGGATTCCGGAGGCTATCGGGTCGAGCGTTCCGGCATGACCCGCCTTGGCCGCGTCGAAAAGCCGCTTCACCTCGGCGAGCGCTCGCGTCGATGTGACTCCCTCCGGCTTGTCCAGTGCCAGCCATCCGGAAACCGCGCGGCCCTTGCGTCGGCGCTTCGACATGCGGCCTCATTCTCCCTCATTGGTCCGCGTCCGCAGGTCGCGCTGCACCTCGGGGGAGCTGAGGAGCGCATCGATCCGCGCGCCCCTCTCGAACGAGGTATCGACGCGGAAGTGAAGCTCCGGCGCGAATTTGAGGTCCACCCGCCGCGCGACCGCGCCGCGCAAGAATCGGCGGTTGCGCTCGAGCGCTGTTGCCACGCGTTCCGGCGCCGCGCCGCCGAGGGGCATCACGAACGCCGTGGCCCGCTTGAGGTCGGGCGTCAGCCGCACCTCGGGAACGGTCACCGCCACGCCCGCAAGTTCGGGATCGCGCACCTCGCCGCGCGAAAGAATCTCCGCCAGGGCGTGGCGCACAAGCTCGCCGACGCGAAGCTGGCGTTGGGATGGGGCCTTGCCCGCCATGTGACACGGATCCCTGGAAACGCCGCGCTACAGCGTGCGCGCGATCTCCTCGACGCGGTAACACTCGATCACGTCGCCGACGCGCATGTCCTCGTATTTCTCGAAGGCCATGCCGCACTCCTGACCGGCCTCGACCTCGCGCACCTCGTCCTTGAAACGCTTGAGCGTCGAAAGCTTGCCTTCGTGGATGACAACGTTGTCGCGGATCAGACGCACGTTGGCGCCGCGTTCCACGCGGCCGTCGGTAACGCGGCAGCCTGCCACCTTGCCGACCTTGGAGATGTTGAAAATCTCGAGGATTTCGGCATTGCCGAGCATTGTCTCCCGCCGCTCCGGCGTCAGCAGGCCCGACATGGCCTTTTTCACGTCGTCGACGAGGTTGTAGATGATGTTGTAGTAGCGGATCTCGACGCCCTCGCGCTCGGCGGCGGCGCGCGCCTGCGCGTTGGCGCGCACGTTGAAGCCGATGATCGCCGCGTTGGTCGAGGCGGCCAGCGTCACGTCGGATTCGGTAATACCGCCGACGCCCGAATGAACGACCCTCGCCGCCACCTCCGGCGTGCCGAGATTCTCCAGGGCGTTCGCGATCGCCTCGACGGATCCCTGCACGTCGCCTTTTATGACGAGCGGAAACTCCTTGCGGCCCGAAACCTGGAGCTGGTTCATCATGCTCTCGAGCGAGCCGCGAGCGGTCGTCTTGCGGGCCTGCGCCTTCTGCCGTTTCTGGCGCTCGCGATAATCCGCGATCTCGCGGGCGCGGGCCTCCGAATCCACGACCGCGAAGCGGTCGCCGGCATCCGGCGTGCCCTGGAACCCGAGTACCTCCACCGGCATGGCCGGCGTCGCCTTTTCCACGGAGTTGCCGCGGTCGTCGATGAGCGCGCGCACGCGGCCCCATTCGGAGCCGGCCACAACGATATCGCCGATGCGAAGCGTGCCGCGCTGGACGAGCGCGGTCGCCACCGGGCCGCGGCCGCGGTCCAGCTTTGCCTCGATGACGGTGCCCTCGGCCGGCGCGTCGGGATTGGCCTTGAGATCGAGAATCTCCGCCTGCAGCAGGATCGCCTCGAGCAGCTTGTCGAGATTGATTCCCTTGGTGGCGGACACCTCCACGTCGAGGACCTCGCCGCCCATGCTTTCCACGAACACTTCGTGCTGGAGGAGCTCCGTGCGCACCCGGTTGGGGTCGGTGTTCGGTTTGTCGATCTTGTTGATCGCCACGATGATCGGCACGTTGGCCGCCTTTGCGTGATTGATGGCCTCGATCGTCTGCGGCATCACGCCGTCGTCCGCCGCCACAACCAGCACGACGATATCGGTCACCTTGGCCCCCCGCGCGCGCATCGCGGTGAAAGCGGCGTGGCCCGGTGTGTCGATGAACGTGATCTTCTGGCCGCCGTGCTCGACCTGATAGGCGCCGATGTGCTGCGTGATCCCGCCGGCTTCGCCCGCGACGACGCTCGTCTTGCGGATGGCGTCGAGGAGCGACGTCTTGCCGTGGTCGACGTGGCCCATGATGGTGACGACCGGCGGACGCGGCTGCAGGTTGCCGCCCTCGTCCTTGGTGTCGAACAGCCCCTGCTCGACGTCCGATTCCGAAACGCGCTTGACAGTGTGGCCGAGCTCCTCGGCGATGAGCTGCGCCATGTCGTTGTCGATGACGTCGTTGGCCTTGAGGAGCTGACCCTGTTTCATCAGCATCGCGATGATGGTGTTGGCCCGCTCCGCCATCCGGTTGGCGAGCTCCTGGATGGTGATCGTTTCAGGGATAACGACTTCGCGCACGATCTTCTCGCGCGGCCCTTGTTCGGCCGCGCGCAGCCGTTCGCGCTCGCGGCGGCGGCGGATGGAGGCAAGCGAGCGTTCGCGCTCGGTATCGTCGAGCGCATTGACGAGCGTCAGCTTGCCGCGGCGGCGGTCCTCGCCGCGCTTGACCGGCTTCGGCTCGACCGGCCGCGCACGCTTGAGCGCGCCCCGGGCCCCGACTTTCTCTTCTTCTTCGTCCGGCACGAGCGCGATATGCGCGCCGCGCCCGGCCTCCCCCTCGCCGCCCAGGCGGCGGCGGGCGGTATCCTCGGCGCGAGCGCGCGCCTCTGCCTCGGCGGCAAGTCGGGCCTCTTCTTCGGCCTGACGGCGTGTCGCCTCCTCGCGTTCGCGCGCGAGCCGCTTGTTCTCCTCTTCGCGGCGAAGCGCCTCTTCGACCGCGAAGCGCCGCTCCTCGGCCTCGCGAAGTTTTGCGTCGGCAAGCGCCTTGGCGCGCGCGTCGATCTCGTCTTCGGAAAGCTGGCGCAGGACCAGGCCGGCGCGTGCATCGGCCCGCGCCCGACCGGGGGCCGGCGTGGCGGCAGGAGCCGGCGCGGCCGCCGCCGCGGATGCGGGCGCCGCCGGTCGTGCGGGCGCCGCCGCCGGTTCGGGCTTCTGCTCGCCCGGCAGCACGACGCGCCGCTTCTTCTTCTCCACGACGACGGTGTTGGTACGCCCGTGCGAAAAGCTCTGGCGGACGGTGTCCCTCTCCAGACCCGAACGCTTCAGCCCAAGCGGTTTCTTGGGAGTGACGCTGATCGTCTTTTCGCCCGTGTTCTTGGTTTCGCTCATGAATTCCCGTGTCCTGCGGATGCGTTGACCGCCGATTCCGAGGGTTCCTTGCCGTCGAGGGACCGTTCGATACCGCGGAAGCGCGCGAGCGCCGATGCACGCTCCAGCACCGCTTCGCTGGCCCCGCCGGCAAGCAATGCTGCATGTATCACATTTGCGCCGCCCAATGCCAAATCCAATTCCTCCGAGCTGAGCAGGCGAATCGCCGGCGGCCGCGGTCGGCCGCTTCGCTGCGCCGCGGCGTCGAGCTTGCGCACGCCGTCCTCGGCTGCCTCGGTTGCATGAAAGATACCGATGGCGGTCCCGGAGGCGAGGGCGGCCTCGACCTTGGCGAAGCCGGTCACGACCGTTCCCGCCTTGCGTGCAAGGCCAAGCGCGCCGATGAGCGCGGCGGTCATGCGTTCGTCCGTGCGCGCCGCCAGGCCGGGAACGACGGTCGCCGGCTCGTGAAAGCCACGCGCGAACAGCTTGCGCTTCTCGGCAACGTCGATCGCGTCTGCCGTCGCCGTTACCCATACGCCGCGGCCGGGCAGTCGCCCCTTGAGATCGGGCACGACGGTTCGGTCCGGCGCGACGACGAAACGCACGAGCTCATTCACCGGACGCACACTGCGCGTCACGATGCACATTCTGGATGTCGGCTCGTTCTTGCGCGGCATGGTCTTTCGGCCGTCTCTGCTATGCGTGCGCTGCAGCTCCGGCGGTTTCGACAGCCGGCTCGGGCGGAGGAGCCAGGTCCTCCTCGCTGATCCAGCCGGCTTTCACGCGCGCCCGCATGATCATTGCCTCGGCATCGGCGCGCGACAGGTTGAAACCGTCGAGAATGCCGGGGTGGCGCGTCGCCTCGCCGTCCTTCCGCTCCACCCAGCCCGTGAGGTCGTCGGCGACTGCGCCCGCGAAATCCTCGACCGTCTTGATGTCGTTCTTGCCGAGCGCGACCAGCATGGCTGTCGTCATGCCCGGAATCTCCTTGAGCGCATCCTCTACGCCGAGCGCCTTGCGCTCGGCATCCTGCTCGGCTTCGAGCTTCGCCAGATATTCGCGCGCCCGCGTCTGAAGCTCGGTGGCGGTCTCCTCGTCGAAGCCCTCTATGCCAGAAAGCTCGTCGAGATCGACATAGGCAATCTCCTCGACCGACGCGAAGCCTTCCGAGGCAAGGAGCTGGCCGACCATCTCGTCCACATCGAGCGCGTTGATGAAGAGCTGGCTGCGCTCCTGGAACTCCTTCTGCCGCCGCTCCGATTCCTCTTGCTCCGTCAGGATGTCGATATCCCAGCCCGTCAGCTGCGAAGCGAGCCGCACGTTCTGGCCGCGGCGCCCGATGGCGAGAGAGAGCTGCTCGTCGGGGACCACCACCTCGATCCGCGACGCATCTTCGTCGAGCACCACCTTCGTCACCTCGGCGGGCTGCAGTGCATTGACGATGAACGTGGCGGCGTCCGGCGACCATGGAATGATGTCGATCTTCTCGCCCTGAAGCTCGTTCACCACCGCCTGCACGCGGCTGCCGCGCATGCCCACGCATGCGCCGACCGGGTCGATCGAGGAATCCCGTGAAACCACGGCAATCTTCGCCCGGCTGCCCGGGTCGCGTGCAACGGATTTGACCGTGATGATGCCATCGTAGATTTCCGGCACCTCCTGCGCGAACAGCTTTGCCATGAACTGCGGATGTGTGCGCGACAGGAAGATCTGCGGGCCCCGCTGCTCGCGGCGCACGTCATAGACATAGGCGCGTACCCGGTCGCCGGGCCGGAATGTCTCGCGCGGAATCATCTCGTCGCGGCGGATGATCGCCTCGCCGCGACCGAGATCGACGATGACGTTGCCGTACTCGACCCGCTTCACCTGCCCGTTGACGATCTCGCCGATGCGGTCCTTGAATTCCTCGTACTGCCGGTCGCGCTCGGCCTCGCGTACCTTCTGCACGATGACCTGCTTGGCGGATTGCGCGGCGATCCGCCCGAAATCCATCGGCGGCAGCTGCTCGGCGATATAATCGCCGATCTGTGCTGCCGGATTCTGTGCCCGTGCGTCGTCGAGCGATATTTCCACCGTCGGGTTCTCGACCTTCTCCACCACATGCAGCAGGCGTTGCAGCCGGATCTCGCCGGTCTTGGGGTTTATTTCGGCGCGCACGTCGGTCTCCGATCCATAGCGCGAGCGCGCCGCCTTCTGGATCGCGTCTTCCATCGCTGCAATCACGATGCCGCGGTCGATGGCTTTCTCCCGCGCGACCGCGTCGGCGATTTGCAGCAGTTCAAGACGATTGGCGCTGACGGCCATGTTTTTTCTCCTGATCTGGATCAGTCGGAACGTGTGTTCCGGCCCGCTCCCGAATGGTGTTTCTCCATCTCGCGCTGGCGGCGCTTCGTGTCGCGCAGCGTCGCTTCGATGAGCGCGTCGGTAAGCACAAGCCGTGCCTCGACGATGTCGTCGAGCGGCAGCGCCACCTCGCTCTCGCTCCCCCCGGCTTCCGCGCTGCGAAGCCGGACCGTGTCGTCGGTCAGCCCCGCGAGCGTCCCGCGGAACCGTTTCCGGCCGTCGAGCGGCCGCCTGAGCTCGATCTTGGCCAGGTGGCCGGTCCCGCGTTCGAAATCGGAGCGCCGCACCAGGGGCCGGTCGATGCCGGGCGAGGACACTTCGAGCCGGTAAGCGCGGTCGATCGGATCCTCCACGTCGAGGAGCGGCGCGATGTTGCGGCTGACCGCTTCGCAGTCGTCCACCGTCATCGTGCCGTCCGGGCGTTCGGCCATGATCTGTACCGTGCATCCGTCGCGTCCGGAGACCAGGACGCGCACGAGCCGGTAGCCCATTGCAAGGAGCGCCGGAGCGACGATATGCGCGATCCGGGCATCGAGCCCGGTTTCGGTGACGATCCTGTCCTCGCGCAACGTGTCGACGATCACTCGCATCCGCCTGAAACAAAAAAGAGCGGGCCCGGGGGTCCACTCTCCAACGAAAACGACCGTTTGAGATGATGTCGCCGATATAGTCCCGAACCCGGCAAAACGCAAGGCCGTGGGCCGGCGAGTTCACCGGGTCCGCTGAAAAACCAGGTAGGTGGGCGTTCGCCCGGCCTTTAGCGCCTTGGCCTCGTAGCGGGTGCCGGGCCAGCCTGCCCATGGCTTTCGCCAGTCGTCCGCCCGCCGTGCTGTCCACAGGAAGTCGCCGCGGCGCAGCAGGTGGCAAAGAGTCCATTCAACATAACTCGAAATATCCGAGACGAAGCGCAGTTCGCCGCCCGGACGCAGCACGCGCGACATGCGGTCGAGATTCCCGGGGCTGATGAAGCGCCGCTTCCAGTGCCGCTTCTTGGGCCAGGGGTCGGGATAGAGGAGGTCGATGCGGTCGACCGAAGCGGACGGCAGCCATTCCAGAAGCTGCGCCGCGTCCCCGTCGAACAGGCGGATGTTCCGCAGCCCGCGGTCGGATATCGCTGCCACTGCCTTCGCCAGACCGTTGATGAACGGCTCCACCCCGATGAAGCCCGCGCCCGGGGTCGCAGTCGCCTCGGCGACGAGATGTTCGCCGCCGCCAAACCCGATCTCCAGCCGCACCCCGTCGAGGGGTGCCGAAAAGAGATCGGCCGCGCGCGCGGGCGGCGGCCGATCGGTATCGATGCGAAGGGCGGGCAGAAGCCGCTCCATCAGCGCGATGCGGCGCGCGCTGAGTTTTTTTCCCTTGCGGCGGCCGTGAAGCCGGCCGGCGCGAAAGGCGGTGTCGGTCGGGCGAGCCTCGCCCGCCATGACGTCAGAGCGCGTTCTGGATCGCGCCGACGAGGTCCGTCTTCTCCCAGGAGAAGCCGCCATCCGGCTCTGGCGGTCGGCCGAAGTGGCCGTATGCCGCCGTGCGGGCGTAGATCGGCTTGTTCAGTCCAAGGTGCTGCCGGATACCGCGCGGCGACAGATCCATCACCTCGCCAAGCACGCGCTCCAGCGCGTCCTCGCTCACCTTGCCGGTGCCGTGCAGGTCGACATAGATCGACAACGGCTTCGACACGCCGATGGCGTAGGAGAGCTGTATCGTGCACCGGTCCGCGAGCTCCGCGGCCACGACGTTCTTGGCGAGATAGCGCGCCGCATAGGCGGCCGAACGGTCCACCTTGGTCGGATCTTTTCCGGAGAACGCGCCGCCGCCATGTGGGGCTGCCCCGCCATAGGTGTCGACGATGATCTTGCGGCCCGTGAGGCCGGCATCTCCGTCCGGCCCGCCGATGACGAACTTGCCGGTCGGATTGACGTGCCACTCGGTCGTGCCGTTGATCCAGCCATCGGGCAGCGACTCGCGCACATAGGGCTCCACGATCGCGCGCACGTCGTGCGAGGTCAGTTCCGCGTCGAGGTGCTGTGTGGAAACGACGATCGAGGTTACCCCGACCGGCTTGCCGTTCTTGTAGACGACCGTGACCTGGCTCTTGGCGTCCGGACCGAGCATTTTGGTTTCGCCGGAATGCCGCGCTTCGGCCATGCGCTTGAGGATGCGGTGCGCGTAATAGATCGGCGCCGGCATCAGTTCCGGCGTCTCCCGGCAGGCGTAGCCGAACATGATTCCCTGGTCGCCCGCGCCCTCGTCCTTGTTGCCGGCCGCATCGACACCCAGGGCGATGTCGGACGACTGGGCGTGAAGCAGCACCTCGACACTGAGGTTCTTCCAGTGGAAGCCCGGCTGCTCGTAGCCGATCTCGCGGACTGCTTCCCGCACGAGACCCTCGATCACCTGCGGCGTGATCGTATCCGGTCCGCGCACTTCGCCGGCAACGACGACGCGATTGGTGGTGGCCAGCGTTTCGCACGCAACGCGCGATTCCGGCATGGCGCTCAGATATGCGTCCACGACGGTGTCGGATATCCGGTCGCACACCTTGTCAGGGTGCCCCTCGGAAACCGACTCACTCGTGAAATGATAGGTGACTCTCGACACAGGCGATCCTCGATGTGATTGGTTCGGCGCAACCGCCGACTGTCCGTTCTTGACAGCGATTGCCGCGAGAATCAATGCAAAAGAACGCCCACTGTCAGCCCGCTTTTGCCCACTGATTTCCGCTACTTGCCCATTCCTGGGCGCGGTCAGGAATCCTCTCCGTCGCCCGCGATGGCGCGCACAAGGTCTACAATCTTGCGGCGAACCTTGGGGTCGCTGATGCGCGAGAAGGCGCGGTTGAGCTGCAAACCTTCGTTCGTCGACAGGAAGTCGACGATGTACGACGCCGAGTGCGGTTCGGCGAAGCCGCCGCTTGCGCTCTCGGACCGGCCGGGAGCGTTCTCGTAGAAGAAGGAGATAGGAACGGTGAGCACGTCGGCAATGTGATGGAGCCGGCTGGCGCCGATCCGGTTCGTGCCTTTCTCGTACTTCTGGATTTGCTGGAACGTGATGCCGAGGTTCTCGCCGAGCTTCTCCTGGCTCATCCCCAGCATCATGCGGCGCAAACGCACCCGGCTTCCGACATGGACATCTATCGGATTTGGGCTCTTCTTGTTAGCCATCTTGGAAGTCGCCTTTACCTGCTCGAGCCGTTGGCACGCGGCGCAAAAAATAAGGCGCCGGTATGAGCGCCTGCCCCGCTGTGCCCAGCCTCTTCTGGCCGCACTGCGTCAATCGCGGCGCGGGGATTAATGCGCCCCCTGCCGGATATGTCAATCGCGCCGGGAGGAAAGCGTGAATCGCCCGAAAAGCGCGATGAGCGCGGCAATTAGCAGCAGTCCCAGGGCCGCCCGATCGCCGTATCGGGCGTAGGGCGTGGGCGGCAGGGCGACCGGAAGCGAACCGTCCACGACGCCCGATTTCTCGAGGTCGAGCCTTGCTTCGATCCGCCCATAGGCGTCGACGATGGCCGAGATGCCGTTGTTGGCCGCCCGCACCAGCGGCAGGCCTTCCTCGACCGCGCGGACGACTGCATGGCGAAGGTGCTGGGGCGGGCCGGGAGTGTTTCC